>ERZ772892.830-NODE-830-length-36461-cov-19.508021_pt1 | contig 36461 bp, 63 predicted proteins | sample MGYA00512126_ERZ772892 | MGnify/ENA primary metagenome ERZ772892 (study PRJEB29015, sample SAMEA2737697) | human gut metagenome | biome: human gut; feature: human-associated habitat; material: faeces | place: China | collected 2012 ... | reverse complement strand
TTGAAAAAATGAAGTACAAAAAACCCCGAAACTCTTGATTTTACTGGAAAATCTTGAGCTTCGGGGTTTTCTTTAAATAAGCTGATGACGGGAATTGAACCCGAGGAAAATTTACCAAGAGTATTGATTTTCCAAGGAAAACTCATACTTTGGGGAATTTTTGGGGAAATTATTAAAGCTGTTCATTAATGTACTGCGATGCAAACTTCATCATGTCTTGCTCTTTTTCCTTTTGCGCGTGTCGGTACACACGTTTAAGCACATGATCTGTTTTCCAGCCACCGGCGGCCATTATGTAGCAGTCAGGTATGCCGAGCGAGTGAGCCATAGAGGCGTAGTAGTGTCTCAGATCATGGAGTCGGCACTCTGGTATGCCTAATTTTTTTTGCCTCCGGTGTAACTCTCTTAGTATATCGCCCGGATATCCCCAAAAGCCTTTTTTCTGTTCTTTCAATAGGCCAGCGACATAATCATCAAGATAGATGTCACGCGTCGAGAGCTCGGTCTTGTTCGTGCCTTTAAGTACAAGGCCGCCTTTCTCACCAACAACAAGGGAGCTGCGTATCGTAAGAATGTTACCATGCAGGTCATCAGAAGTCACAGCACACACCTCTGAACGCCTCATGGCATACACACCAAGTCGAAATGCAAGCTCATAATTGGTACCGGTCACATCCTTAAGCAGGAGCTTTATCTGCTCATCAGTAGGGACTGTAGGGGTGTATGGCTTTGGAGCCGGAAGAGTTGTTTTAAAAATTAGCTTCGGTTTATACATTTTTATAACAGGAGATATAAAACCATGATAGTTTGCTACAGTTTTTGGCGATTTTCCTACTGCAAGGCGATTGATCTCTGACTGTATCGCCTCTTCGGTGATGGCTGATAGCTGCATATTATTAAATTCGTCTGATATGCCTCTAATAATAGTGTGATATGAGTGCAATGTGGACGGGCTAAGAACATTTCTCTTTACGTCTATGTATTTTAGTGCGTACTCTTTGAAAGAACCTTTAGGGATGCTTGAGGATGTGTCAGAGTATGCTGCGGCGATAGCTTGCTCTATTTCCTTTTTTGTCGGTTTATGGTCAAAAACTAAATTCTTTCTGTTACCATTGATGATTTTCTGTATTCTATATTTATTTCCTCGCTTTTCAATACGCATATTATCATTCCTTTCTAAAATGGGTACAAAAATAACACCTATCCTTTGACAGATGGTGCTCCGAAAGGTATAATAATTATTGGTTAGTCCTTATACTTTTCGGAGTTAAGGCTGTCGCTCTGGCGTTGGTAGCGCCAGGGCGATTTTTATTTAATAACATTTCTTGCATGGGGTTAGTCCCATCGATTCAGCTTCTTCTTTTGTAATCTGCTGAGGATTGGACATGTTACTACAATTTGAATTGCGGTGATATCTTGATCCTCCGGCTGAGTACCAAACCATGTCGGCTCGATTCTGGTCCGTGGCAGCTGCATCACTTTGTGCATCTGATGGTGCATCTGATGGTGCATCTGATGGTGCATCAGACTGAGCGTTTTGAACATCGGCGCTATTGGTAGTAGTAGGTGGCTGCAATGGCTGTTGAGCTTGTTGAGCTCTTTGAGCATCCTGTTGAGCAATTGATTCTTGCTTGGCTTTTTGCTCCTTAATGTAATTGTCACTAGTTGTCCATATCCACTTCGCTACAGCCGCTAAAATTACAATCATAAAGATTGTACAGATTATGTTTGTATAATTCCTTTTAGGTTTTGCTTGCTGCCGTGGTGCATATCCAGGTGAAACATATACCGGCTGTGAGTATGTTGGTTGGATTTGCCGTGTAGGTGTGCTCAATGGCTGACCACACACTTTACAGAATGCAAACCCTTGTTGATTTGCAGCGCCACAACAAGGACATTCACCAGAGGCTTGATTAAAGCCTTGACTAGATGATTGACTAAAACCTTGATTAGATGTTGCTTTGGTCGAAGATTTAGCCGAGGCATTCTTGACATCTTGATAGTACATTCCTGTGCCTGGCACTCCAATAGATGTAGTTCTACGTCCAGAAGAGTTGACTGTATAGTGTGCTCCTTTGCCACCAAATGTCATCCCAACACTTTTCTTATTCACATTTAGCTTTACTCCGGGAGCAATTTTGAAGCTCTTTCTAAATCTTAATCCCATGATTATCACCTCATTTCGAGTATTCCCAACGGCTCGAAGTATATCACATACTTATTATATGTCGTGAACTTACCATATTTATCGCGGTAGTAGTCTATTGCGTTCTGCAGAAACTCCTCAGTCACATTCAGATAATCGGCTATCTCGTAGCGATTGCGGCATCCATACTTATACGCATTTACAATGTCACCGAATTTGATCATATAATAGTATGCCCACACCCGGGCACGTCTTTCTTGCTTGCGGTTGGCGGTAGAACTCTGGTCAATTATATCGCCCGATGTAGTGACGTGATGTCCAAGCTCTTCCGCCAACACGCACGACTTGTCAATGTTGTCAAGGCTCTTATCGATTGCAATAACGCTATCGCAGTACAGACCCTTGAGCCGAGTATCTGACAAGTCAAAGTTTTCAGTTACAATCACATGATGCTTGTCAGCATCATCTAGCAGTTTTTCGTAATGTGTCAAGCGCAACACTCCTTTTTGTCTATTGTACAATTACTTTCTGCTCGCTTTTACAAATGCTGCAAATTCTCTAATCTTATCAAGCTCTTCGGCTGTATATTCGTCACCGTCAAAGTGGGCTGCTAGAGTGTTTGGATTTATTACTTTAGTCGTCTTGGAAGTACGACCTAGTAAATAGTCCATGTCAACATTAAAATAGTCTGCTATCTGCTCCAAAATTTCAAATTTTGGTTGGCGCTCGCCACGCTCATACATATTGATGGCACTCTTGGAAATGCCGAGTGCATCAGCAAGCTCTTGTTGAGACATATTCTTTTCACTGCGTAATAGCTTGAGAATTTTATCGAATTGAGCCATTGTGACCACCTCCTATCTTTATATTTGTATTATACACGTATCGTGTATAAAAGTAAATAAAAAATCACGAAATGTGCTTGACAATCAATCACAGAACGTGTATATTAAAGCCAAGCACGAAACGTGCTCAAAAATATGGAGGTGATAAATTGGACAACAAAGCAATAGCCCAGCGCCTTATAGAATTGAGAGGAGACAGAAGCCAAAAAACTGTCGCAGACGCTTGCGGAATAAGTACTTCGGCACTTGCAATGTATGAGCAAGGCAACAGAATCCCTCGCGATGATATAAAGCTGAAACTATCAAAGTACTATAAACGTTCGGTTAATTATATTTTTTTTACCTAAATCGAGCACGATATGTACTCAAAGGAGCGACTAAATGCCAAAAGTAAGACAACTCACAGAGAGCGGCAGAATAGCTGACGAAAAGAAAAGACTAACCAACATATACCGCAACAAAGCACAAGCTAATGGCATTAGCTATACAAGAATAGCTCAAGCATTAGACATCACACCTCAAGCGGTATCCTACCAATTCAAGACCAGTATTCAGCTTAATGTAATGCTGGCAGTCGACATGTTAGTCGGCGGTGATGTAGCGAACAATTAAATAAGGATTAAATACTTCGGCTTAACAGGGGCACCCAAACTACAATACTCCTGTTATAAATGAAATTTTTACGTATCCTATTTTGCTTAGATTGCATATTCCTAGGGTGCCTCTGTTAAGCCGAAGAGAAAGGACAATGCATGAAAAGTATAATTTGCGAGGCACTCGGATGTGTCGGTTTTGCAGCAATTATGGTTGGCGCGTGCCTGATCCGGTACAGATACGGGCAAGTACTTTTACCAGTCGGACTGCTGCTTACTATTCCATGTCTTGTGACAGAATATGAGAATGATTAGTGGATGCAAGCCGGGCACAAGTAAGCAGGAACATCAGAGTGCTGGCGAATATCTCATGGAGACAGTAAGAAAGGCTAAGCCAAAAATCTATAAGAATTTCGCCGAATTATTGGAAAATGAGAGCAAAAAAATAGAATCCTCGACCGACCAAAGCTAAGGATTCTATAAAGGGAAAAATCAAATAGATTTTTTTAATTGTAACATGGTTTTAGAGATTATTCAATGGAGCTGATTATGATTTTAAGAAAATGCAGAAAATGCGGATGCGCTATGGATCCGGGAGAGGGCGTTAACGGAATATGCGAGGACTGTGTCAGACAGTCGAAAGCACTGAAGACCAGAGCCGGACAGCTTGAGGCGCTTGTTAAATGTACGGATTATAAGCAGATGAGCTTCAAAGATTTGGAAGCGAGCTGATACCAGAAAGAAAAAGAAATGACAAGAGAGGAAAGAATCAGGGAAACCCTTGAAAAGGTAATGAAGATTAACGAGGGCAGTTCAGATAACACACCATTTGTTCATTTGGAAGTAACCGGAGGATATGTTGATAGCATGAACGTTACTGTATTCCCGGACGGATGGCACGGAATAGATGGCACTAAGGCAGACATGTACTTAGTTTATTTCGATGCATTCGACGAAAATGAATACATGAGAATACATGCAGAATTAGACAAGCTTATAGAAGAAAAGGAGAGAACATGTTAGAAGTACAGATTGAGAGAAGCAATGGAGCTATAAGCTTCAACTTTGAGGATATTAAAGAGGCTCTTGCGGCAGAACTTGAGCTCTACAAGAATTTGGTCTTCACTGAGGAGACAAAGACAGATGCAAAGAAGACTGTAGCAGAGCTCAGAAAGCTCAAGAAGCAGATTAACGACAAGAGAATAGAGGTCAAAAAACTCTACATGCAGCCATACACAGACTTTGAAACAAAGGTTAAAGAGCTGGACAAGCTCATTAATGAACCAATCACTTTTATCAGTGAGCAGATTGACGCATTCGAGCAGAAGCGCATCGAGGAAAAGAGAGAACTTATCAATGATATTTACCTTGAGCTTGTATCCGAAAGAGAAGATATAGCAGGATATGCAGAGCTCAACAGGGTATACGACAGCAAGTGGGAGAACACATCCACATCAAAGAAGACTATACAGGAAGCAATCACCAACTATCTTGATGGTGTAGCCAATGACATAGCAGCTATTAAGAGCATGGAATCAGAATACGAGACCAAAGCTCTTATGAGATATAAAGAGACCGGTGTACTGTCAGATGCACTTCTCACTATCAGACAGTGGGAAAAGCAGAAAGAGGAAATTCTCAAGGCTGAGGAAGAGAAGCAGAAACAGGAAGCTCTCAAAGCTGAGGAAGAGAAGCAGGCAGAGGCCGAAGCAGATGAGATACTTGATGCACCGGAGCCTGTGGAGGAGTTCATAGAGCCAACCGAAAAGAACGACATTATGAAGTTGACAAGATACGAGGTCAAGGTTGACCCATTCCAGCAGGCACAGCTTGAATGCTATATGCAGGAGTGCGGCATCCAGTACAGGAGGTTAGATTAATGACAGTGCACGAGAAGCTAAAAGAAATACAGACGATGCTTAAGGCGCCGAAAAATCTATACAACAAGTATGGCGGATTCAATTATCGAAACGCCGAGGGGATATATGAGGCAGTTAAGCCTCTGCTCGACAAGCTTGGCATGACACTGATAATCAGTGATTCGATTCAAGCTGTAGGCACTAAGAATTATGTGAAAGCTACTGCATGCCTTACAGATTGCGAGACAGGCGAACAACTCTCTTCCTGCGCATTTGCAAGAGAGGCAGAAACTAAAAAGGGGATGGATGACTCACAAATAACTGGCACCGCATCAAGCTATGCGAGAAAATATGCACTTAACGGACTCTTCCTCTTGGATGATACCAAAGACGAGGATTCGGACGAGTGCAGGAAGTATAAAGAGAATAAGAGCAAGGCTGAATCAGCAGAACCGACACAGCCAGCAGCTTTCAAGCCTGCGACAGCTCAGCAGATTCATAAGATTAATGAATACATCATGGCCTACGCGGGTATGTGTGAAGATGCAAGTGAGGGTGACATATGGAACACATTGAAAAAGAAGTACGGCTTTGCCAAGCAGTCAGATATTTCAAAGGAGCTTGCTGAACGGATAACTAAGCAGGTTGAAGCTTGGTACAAAAAGAAGAAAGAGGCATAAATGGAAGTGACAGGAAGAGCTGTCGGAGCATCTATTGACTTCGACAGCGGGCACTTGAGAGTGACCTTTGACATCAACGAGACAGAAAAAGCTAAGACAGAGTATGAGAAGATTAAGAGCTTTGACAAGCTCAAAATCAAGGCAGTCAGATATACACGGCGCCGGTCCCTTGACGCTAATGCCTACTTTCATGTGCTTGTTGGCAAGATAGCCGAAGCTCTGACAATCTCAAAGGCAAGAGCCAAGAATCTTATGATATGCAGATACGGACAGCCTCATGTGCTGCCAAGTGGTGAGCCTCTTATCTACAAGACCAACGCCCCTGAGAGCTACATGTACGAGCTCGAGACAATGCACTGCATAGCTGTTAAGTATGACGACAATGCCACGTTCTACATGGTATACAGAGGCTCACATACCTACAGTACCGATGAGATGTCAAAGCTCATCGACGGCACCGTAGCGGAAGCCAAGGAACTTGGCATTGAGACTATCACACCAACAGAATTAAAGGAAATGAAAGAGAGGTGGGGAGTGTGAAGAAATCAATAATAGTAGAGGATATGACCAAGTGCATACTGTGCGGAAACCCCAACGTGGAAATTCACCACGCTATACACGGCACGGCAAACCGGAAGATAGCCGACAAGTACGGCTTAACCATTCCTTTGTGCCACGAGCACCACTTGGGAGCACTCGGACCACACCTCAACAGAACTGTTGACCTGACATACATCAAGGCAGCTCAGCGAGCATTTGAGTCAAAGGTTGGAACTAGAGAAGAATTTAGAGGCTTGTTCGGTAAGAGCTGGCTTTGATGGTTGAAACACCTTAAGAAACTGTTTGGAATTGCGAAATTTTATATCACGACATCAGCAATTGTAAGCCCATGTTATCTCCGGTCTACCCTTTGACCGGAGGGAAAGGAGCACATGGATTTAGAGAGAATACCGGTCGGGCATCGGAATGCCATGAGCAGACCATCAAACCCGAACGATGATAGACGGCTCCGGGAGCAGATTGAGAAAGCCAACAACAACGGTGATTGTATCATCAATGTTGGAGATGGCTATTACAGACCGGACCCGAACGACATAGAGGATGAAGTTGAGTTCAACGAGTATATGGCTAAGGAGCTTCATCGAGCGAGAGCGATTCAAAAGAAGAGACTCTCAATGAAATTGACATACGAAAGGTGGCGAGAAGTTGGAGTACTTATTAATTATACCGGGCAAACTGCCGAACCTTAACGATTACATCAGCGCAGAGCGAGCCAATAAGTACAAGGGGGCTAAGCTCAAGGGAGAGTCGGAGGACATCGTATCAAGATGCATTCGGCAGCAGTTGAAGGGGGTACACATTACCAAGCCTGTGAGCATGGCTTATGTTTGGCACGAGCCGAATAAGAGGCGAGATCTTGATAATATTTCTTCCTTTGGCCGGAAGGTGATCCAGGATGCACTCGTCAACTCGGGAGTGCTTGAGAATGACGGATGGCAAAACATTAGGGGATTCAACGATGAGTTCAAAGTCTCAAAGGATGAACCAAGGATAGAGGTCCATATCTTCGAGGTGGAGCGATGAGAGAGAGCATAGTTTTTTATCGGAGTTTCTATGAGGCCATCAAGGAACTGCCTGCGGAAGAGTTTAGAAATGCAGTCGTGGCAATAATGGAGTACGGACTCAACGATAGTGAGATTGATACATCCGGTGTAGCCAAAGCGATTTTGATAATGGCAAAGCCTCAGATCGACAAGAATAACAAGCGCTATGAGAATGGATTGAGAGGCGGAACTAAACAAAAACGGAACCAAAACGAAACCAACCCCGAACCAAACCCAAACCAAACTGTAACCAAAGTCGAACCAACCCCGAACCAAAACGGAACCAAAACAGAACCAAAACGAACCAACCCCGAACCTAATGATAATGTAAATGATAATGATAATGTAAATGATATAAAAGAGAGTGTAGAGAAAAAGCCCCGCTTTTATCCACCCACCCTCGAAGAACTAAAAAAATATATAACTGATAACAAGTACAACGTGGATCCTGAGCGATTCATTGATTATTACACAGCCAACGGCTGGACTGTTGGCAAGAATAGAATGAAAGACTGGAAAGCAGCTGTTAGAAATTGGGACAGAAGCCAGAAATCTGGCGGACGGATGAGGCAGGAATCGACCGCCAAAACCAAATTCAGTAACTTCGAGCAGAGGTCTTATGACTACGCTGAACTTGAGTCAGCACTAGGAGGCACAAATGAGCAGACAGAGTAGACAAGGGCGCATGAATGCCCACTACTGGCGAAACGAAGTTCAGAAAGCTCAGCTCGGAGATAACATAGCCAACCACATGGCGTATATCTTCATGGAGATACTGTACGACAAGTTTGACCTGAGCTTCAGACAGCTTAAGAACTTTTACGACAGAGTGATTGAACGTCGTAAGAAGTGGCAGAACGATGACGACCAGGAGCTGACAACGACCACAATGCTTGAGTACTGCCAGAAGAGAGACATCAAGGTTGTCGATTGGGTGAAGAAAATCCCAATGAGCCACAAGCTATATATGGCTGACCTTGGCAAGAATAGAGCAGTACTCGGAGCTGACAGAAACATAGAGTCAGCACTTGTGGCTACGATGCTGCTTACAATACCGGTACTCAAGCAGAGCTACAAGTTCAAGAATTCAGACATTCACGAATTCTTGAAATGGTGCGAGTATTTCATCGACTCGTATTGGAGAAAGCAGCCGGGCTGTAAAGACCATTATCTCAACGATGAGATGATACGTCAGCTCTTCATTGAGGAGGAGCACTGGGACCTGCTGAAAGGATGTGCTGTGTATGAGTGATAGAGATTACTGGGACAGCAGCAGTACTCAACGAGCACACCTCAAAAGTGCAAGAGACAGTGCAAAGGCGGATTACTACTCGAACCCGAAGCACAGGAGCGAGAAAGCGTACAAACAGTTTAAACATAGCGTAGATTATGGGAAAGGAATTAAAAATGATTAAGACAGATAAAGGACAGATTGAAATAGAAGGCAATATTGCCAGCGTAATTGCTGACGTTGGGGTTATCTCCAACACAGTCAGGGACACTCTTGTTGAGAACGGAATGCCAAAAGAAATGGCAGAGGAAAGGATAATCGACATAGTCAAGAAAGGATTTATGAGCGAGGAGGAAATGGCAAAAGTAATAGAGGAAAAAATCGCAAGTAATGCAAGTATATTAGGAGGTGCAAGTAAAAAATGATTGAGGTAAAGGATAACAAAGTAAATTTAGCCGGCTCTACTTACGACCTCATGCAAGAGTTCCAGGCAATTGTGCTATGTATGAAAAAGTTGATAGAGGAAGACAACAGAACTGGCATGGAGCCTGGCTATTTCGTCCAAGGACTTGCCTCTCTGGCACTTGGACGAGACTTCTACGCATGGATGAGTTCAGATACACCGCCGGAGAATAACAAGCATGTGCTCTTATCGTTTGAAAACTTATCAATTCCACTTGTGGGAAGATACGAGGAGGACTGCGACGGCGGGGCTTACTATATCGGAGACGATACAAGAACCTGTGGCTCAGATGGCATGATAGTTAATGCATGGATGAATCTGCCAACGCCTTACAGAGACAAGGAGGAGTAGGATGGATAACTATACATAGGAAATGATTAAAAATCAGTGGGCTATGGATATTACCCAATTCGCATACAGACTCGAAGAAAATGCCGAAAAGAACTGGCTGCCATCTCAAGTGCAGATGCTCCGGGCATTGATCAAGAGCACGGCCCACAGGACAGACTACTCGGAAGAATATGAAAAGATACAGTGTGAGGTTAAAGGAGTTGGAAGATGAGGCTAATTGACGCCGATGCAATGTTAGAAAGATTACAAGAATGGAACACATCCGATGATATGGATAAAGCGTTATATCGTTTTACGCTTGACAGAATAATAGAACAACCGACCGCCTTTGATGTAGATAAGGTTGTGGGGCAGTTAGAAGCAGAACAACAGAAATATGCAGCACAAGCTCTTGAGACTGACGATACAGACGAAGTGATAAGGTGCGTTATAAATGAGGTTGCTATGCGGACGGCAATTGATATTGTAAAGAGAAGCGGAAAGGAGTAGATAGATATGGCTGAGATGAAAAAGAAAATTAAGGATTGTACATTTAAGGAGTTTACAAGGTGGGCTAACGCTAGAGCTTGTGATGGCAGATGGAGTATGCTGGATGCCGTGAATACTGTAAGCGTAATTAGTATGGTATATGAGGTAAAGCCCCTTTTCTTTAGAGGCAAGGCTAGAGAGGCTTTATGGGGAAAAATTAGGGGTCATTATTTAAACGTGGAGGCAGAAATAGAGATTGAAAGATGATTAAAGGCAGAAAAGTCTACGACCCATTAACTGATACTTGGAGCACAGGCTATTGGATTGCAGATGATAAAGGAAATTATTACCCAGTGTGGTAGACGAAATTAGTAATGAGGAGAAGAAACTAAAAATGATAAACGGAGAATTGATAGTTGACAACTTCGCAGGTGGTGGAGGAGCTTCCACGGGAATAGAACTAGCAACAGGATATAGCGTAGACATAGCTATCAACCATGATCCAGAAGCTATTAAGATGCATAAGGCTAATCATCCGAACACGAAGCATTATTGCGAAAATGTTTGGGCGGTTGATCCGGTCAAAGCGTGTGATGGACATCCGGTTGGCCTTGCCTGGTTCTCGCCGGACTGTAAACATTTTAGTAAGGCAAAAGGCGGTAAGCCAAAAGACAAGAACATTCGAGGACTTGCCTGGGTAGCTTGCAGATGGGCTGGGCTTGTCAGACCAAGGGTGATAATGTTGGAAAATGTGGAGGAATTTAAGACATGGGGACCATTGAACAGAGGACATCATCCGATCAAATCAAAACAGGGTAAAACATTTGAAAAATTTGTACAGCAGCTTAATGATTTAGGATATGAGGTACAGTTTAAAGAACTGATTGCTGCTGATTATGGTGCGCCTACTATGCGTAAGAGATTTTTTATGATTGCACGATGTGATGGTAAGCCGATAGTATGGCCAGAACCAACACATGCACCTGCAGACAGTGAGAAAGTGAAAACAGGACTATTGAAGCCATATGTGGGTGCATACACACAGATTGATTTCAGCCGCCCATGTCCAAGCATTTTTGACACATCTGAAGAAATCAAAGAGAAATACGGAATTAGGGCAGTGAGACCGTTGGCACAGAAAACAATGGATCGGATTGCAAGAGGATTGAAAAAGTTTGTTTTGGATAACCCAGAACCATTTATTATCCAATGTAATCACGGTGGTGAACGCAGACCGAATGATATTCGGGAGCCTATGCCGACAATAACTGGAAAGCATGGATATGGGATTGTAGAGCCATATATGGTACAAATCGGACAGACCGGATTTTCCAAGGACAGAAGTAAGGATGTAAGAGAACCACTTACAACAATCGTAAGTAAAAATGAGCACTGCTTGATAAGTCCTACACTGATCCAGTACCATTCCGAGACAGCACAGGGAGAAGTCCGGGGACAGACAATAAAAGATCCGATCATGACCGTGGATGGTTCGAACCGGTATGGACTGGTTGCATCGTTCTTGAGTAAATTCTATAAGAGTGGCACAGGACAAGATTTAAGAGAACCATTACATACCATAACTACATCACCTGGACATTTTGGAGAGGTCAGAGCTTTTTTGATGAAATATTATGGTCAAGGCGTAGGACAGGATATTAAAGAGCCTCTGGATACAGTAACATCGAGGGATAGATTTGGTTTGGTAACAATAAAGGGTGTAGATTACCAGATTGTAGATATTGGACTTCGGATGCTGGAACCAAGGGAGCTATACGGATGTCAGGGATTCCCGGACGATTACATAATTGATCACGACTATACCGGAAAAACATATCCAAGGAGTGAGCAAGTAAGACGTTGTGGAAACGCTGTCTGTCCGCCGATACCGGCTGCCTTGGTCAGAGCAAATTTGCCTGAATTGTGCGTGGCGAAGCGAACACCGAACATGAGAATAGAATCAGAGCAGACCGGACAACTTCGGTTTGCCTAAGCATTTTTAAATTTTAAAACCAATTTGCACGGATGATGAAGAAACACCCTGCATTTGTTATCTGACAGGTACTACGCTACCGTGGAATAACGACGTAACCGGCGAGCAAAGATTGCCGGATTGCCCGCTAAAATTAATCAGAAGAAAGAAAAAGAAAAGAGGTAAAAGATAATGGCAAAGAAAGAAATTGACGGAGTAGTAGTAGAGGCAAAAAGCATTCTAACTGCGCTGAAAATTATCAAGACAGTGTGCGAGGACAATGAATGTCCGACTTGCCCCTTTGGGAAGAATGATAATACAACCGGGAAAACACTTTGCATGATTAAATGCACAACACCCAATGTATGGATTATTAATGACGAGACTGATGTATGGAGGGCATTACGATGAACAATGCAAAAGAAGAAAGAGTAACCGATTTGTCTATTATCATGGAAATGATAGATGGTAAGCCTTATTACAGTGTGCAGTACAGAAATGTCGGTGAGAATGGCTATAACATTGGATACAGCTCATACGATTTAAAAACTGTATTAGAGTTTATTAATGAATATTTTGAGATTGTGGAAAATGACAAACAGACCAATGCTGACAGAATAAGGAATATGTCGGATGAAGAAATGGCAAAACGTATTGCAAGCAGTCCGAACTTTAATTGTGCTGATTATTGTGATAGCTTCACACAGACCTGTGCTTTTAACTGCAATAAGAAAGGCAGAGAAATAGCATTAAAATGGCTTCAATCAGAAGCAGAACAGTCTAGAAGAAAAGAGGATGAACAATGAGTGAAGAATTAAGACCATGCCCGTTCTGTGGTGGGAAAGCAAAAGTAAAAGCAGCAAAGGAAGATTATATAGGGTTTACAGTATGGTGTGCATGTAACTGCGGTGCAAGGACAGGTGGGTTTTGCCCAGATATGAGCAAAGAGGATGACACGATAGAAAATATCGAGGAGTCTAAGAAAAGAGCTATAAAAGCGTGGAACAGGAGGGTAAACAATGAGACTGATTGATGCAGATAAATTATTAGAGCTGATAAAAGAGCAGAAAGAAAGGGAGATAGGAGGATATACAAAAGGCATAAATGCTGGTCTGAATATCGCAAAGAGTATTATCAATGATAAAACACAAACTCCGACCGCCTACGATGTAGATAAGGTTGTGGAGAGGTTGGAAAAGAAGATACAGACGCATGAGTGTTGTATGGAATATGAAAAGAAAAATGGAACGATAACAGAAGAATTTCAGCAAAGAAAAGCTGTTGAAGTGTTGAAAGGTGCAATAGAGATTGTGAAAGGCGGTGGAGTGAATGGCTAAGTGGAATGCAAGCGTGGGTTTGCAACTTTCGATTGACTATGATGACATCGAAGCTGATACACAGGAAGAAGCAGAACAGATTGCAAAAGACAGAGCATTGGAAGATATTGACTGGAACAACTGTGAATGTGATACTGGTAATCCGATTGTGTATTGTTGCTACAAGGAGGGAACAAAAGATGAGTAGAGTGTTACCAATTTTATTCAACATGGAAATGGTTCGGGCGATTCTGGACGGAAGAAAGAGTTGCACACGCAGACTTGTAAAGCCACAACCGCAAGGATATTTTGAAGTAAGCGAAGAACCACTGTATATATATGATACAGACGGAAAACAAGGCAAAATTACACCACCATATCAGCCGGACGATATCCTCTATGTCAGAGAAACATGGAGTGAATGGACGGATGGATATTTATATAAGGCGTGGAATAGTCCATTTCCACAAGCAGGAGAATCACCTGTGATGAAGTGGCATCCATCAATCCACATGCCGAAAGAAGCAGCACGTATCTGGCTTAAGGTTACGGATGTGACGGTGGAGCGGTTGCAGGAAATTACAGAGGATGGAGTGTGGGATGAAGGATTTAAATTTAAACCGCCATGCTTAACCAGAGTATCAGCAGATGGACATACTTGCGATTTAGATGGTCCATGTATGAGCAGCATTAAATATTGCGACATGACTATGGGAGAGTTGTTTGGTAGGGAAGTTTGGAACAGCACCATCAAGAAATCCGACCTTGACTGCTACGGTTGGAATGCGAACCCTTGGGTGTGGGTTATCGAATTTGAGCGGTGCGAAAAGCCGAAAGGAGAAAATTAGATTGGAGCAATACAGAATGAGCGAAGCGGAATATATGGAAGATGGAGAGGATTATTTAGAGGAAGGATGTCAAAGACAGACTTGTGATGGCTGTATGGCTTGCAATTATTGCCTGATAAAAGAACAGGAGGATGAACGAGGCACAGCGAACAAAGAAAGGAGACAGAACTATGAGTGTATGGGGAGACCCTGAGATAGTAAAGGTTGACGGCGAATACAAAGCCTATGTTAAGGTACAGAACGATTGGAGTGGAGATGTAAGAGGGCACCTGAGAGATATCCATATGGACAAAGATGGCAGATACTACTGCAGAGCAGATGGCAGCAGGTGTGATGTTACCAGGATAAGAGAAAGATTCATAAAGCAGGAGCAGGATATAAAGAGTGCAGTCGATTATGCAAAGGAGCACAGAGGATTTTGAGAGCAAAGAAGATATGCATAGTATGCGGAAAAGAGTTTGAGCCCCGGGTGAATAATCAAAAGTGTTGTTCGCCTGAGTGTTCAGACGTTCAGAAAGTTAAAAGAGCCAAGGCTTCATATGAAAAGCACAAGCACCAGGCAAAGAAGAAAGAAAAGCCCAAGAAAGAAGACCTTGCAAAAGCCAACGAGGTAGCCCGGAACAGTGGCATGAGCTACGGGCAGTACATGGCGGAGAAGTACAGAGCTGAACAGCTCGAGACGATAGGAGAGAGGAAAGTGAAGAAAAAAGAAAGCGTGTTTGCAGGCAGGCTTGAGCTTGCGCTGAAAGAAAAGGACATCACTCAAAAAGAGCTTGCCATAAAGACTGATGTAACACCACAGACGATTAATGATTATGTGGTTGGCAGAAGAGAGCCGAACACAAAAACTAAATTAGCAATAGCTCAGGGGCTGGGAGTCGGTATAGGCTATCTGCTAGGCAGAGACAGTGTAGGAGTGGATGAGCTCTTATTAATGATTGACGACAAGGAGAACAGCTTGAGCACACCAATAGAAAGACGACTGATCTACCACACGGCCAAAGTGGTGCTGCAGGAGCTGATCCTGACTTACAAGGAGGTACAATGACCAAAGAAAGACTATCTCAACTCTACTACATCACCAAGGAATTGAGGATGTGGGAGGACGAATTAGAAGGACTGAGCACCCGGGCAAGACACCCGATTGATACACCAAGGCAGAAAGTAACATCTGATACCACCGGCAGTGTAGCCACAAGGCGAACTAACCTCGAACACATGATAGCTCACAAGCGGGCAGATCTCGAAAAGGAAAAGAGTGAGCTGACTGCTTACATAGTTGAAATTGAGGACTCATATATCAGGCAGATAATGTATATGAGACACGTTAAGATGTACACCTGGCACAAGATTGGTAGTGAACTCAATGTGTCACCCGATGCTGCGAGGATGGCACATGATAGATTTTTGAAGGAGAATACAAAGAAGCCTTGCTGACTGCAATAGAGGATATGAGAGAAGCTGCTAAATAGGCAGCTTCTTTTATTACACGAAAAAGAGTGTAAAATATATCAAGAGGAATTGCAAAAGAGAATAAAATACATCATTCACATTACACCTTATAAGGTGTATTATAATATCAGAAACAAGGAAACAAACAACAGAGAGGCAAAATAACATGATTGATGAAGAATTGAAAAAACAATACAATCAATCGGTCACTGAGTTCAAGGAAACACTCAAAAGAGACCGCATTATTGGTTGGATATATAAAAATATGATATTGATATTAGAGATGCTAGAAAAGATAATAAAAAAATAAAAAGAAGCTGACCATATCGGCAAGACGGTGGAGAAAGAGAGTATACCATGAGAACATTTTTAACAATCAAAAGAGAAGAGAACACAAAGGATAAGTATTATATCGCAGGAGTAATTAACTCTGACATGTATCCAAGCACATACGCATCAGAGAACCCGGACGCACGCATAGTAGAACTGCCTGAGCTTGAGGGCAAGGGCTTTGTTGGATGTCACATCAAACTGTAGAGGGCTTGGTTAAATGATTGTGTATAAAGATATTTTATCCAAGCTGTCGGAAGCAGGATATAACACAACAACAATCCGGAAAGAAAAGATTCTATCTGAATCGACCCTGACCAAAATAAGGAATAACGAACCAATAAGACTTGATTCATTGGAAGTGATAAGCAAGCTGACGCATGAGCCGGTTGAAAACTTGGTAGAGTTCAAGTAGTTCGTTCAGTTCGTTTAAAATGAAATATAATGTAAAATATAGGAACCACCCGAAAGGGTGGTTTTTTAGTGCGCAAAAATAGGTGAAGAAAATTGTATAGAAATATAAGAAATTACGAGAACGTGACAAAAATGAATATACAGGGTGTTGGGATGTACGACATACCGGCAATAGCACCGGCAGAGTACCAGGAGGCAGAGTTGATAAGCTTCAACTATGCCAAGTCATGCAAGAGCCCGGCTAATAAGGCAGTACATTTCTTTGTTGATGATTATCAATTCAACAGAGTTTGGAACTGCGCTGATGATTATATCCCGATGCTTAGAAAGTTCAAGTATGTATGTACGCCCGACTTTAGTCTGTACACAGACCACCCTAGAGCCATTCAAATTTATAACCATTATAGAAAACATTGGTGTGGTGCCTACTGGCAGGCTCACGGCATCAGAGTGGTGCCAACGATTGGATGGAGTGACGAGGCTAGTTATACATGGTGCTTTGACGGAGAGCCAACAGACAGTGTAGTGGCTGTCAGCTCCGTAGGAACACAGAACAGTGAATATAGCAAGGAACTATTTCTTGCTGGATATAGAGAAATGATGAAGAGATTGACCCCAACACACATTATCTTTTATGGCAAGGTGCCAAAAGAGTGCGAGGGAAACATAATCAGAGTTGAGAGTTTATCGGAGAAGCTCAAAAAGCGAGGTACGTTGAATGAGGTATAGAACACAGATTTTTGGAGGACGCGGAGGCGGTTCCGGTCGTGGTGGCGGTGGATGGTCTGATAATGAAGTAGGAGTTACACCAGCTAAATTCATGTACAACGGCGCTAAAAGAAAGACCGGCGGTGAAGATGGCTATGTCAAAAATTCAAAGTATGAAAATGGACTGCATGATATAGATGGTGGCAAGACCACAGCGGAACAGTTTGCCAATCAGTTCAAAACGCGTGAAGAGCTCGACAAAGTACACAATTACCTCGTCGATAAAAGCGCAAGCGTCAATGCAAAGATTAGACAGCTCAAGAGTGCTGATGAATTGAGGAAGAATCCGAAGCTATACCATGAAGCGAAAGCCACGCGAGAGGCAAGCAATGCAGTCAATGACCGTAGAAGCAAGGTAGCACCTGTAAAGGCAGAAAAGACAGTAAGAAAGGCTGACGATGAGTATACCTCATCAAGAACCTCAACATACGACAGATGGTACAAACGAAATCGTGATAATTTCGCAGCATATTATTTTGGAAGCAAAGGAAAGAAATAAGAATGAATCTACAGTTTTTCGGTGGCAGAGGTGGAGGAAGTAGCAGAGGAAAAAGCTCAGGTTCAAGCGATGGCGGGGAACTGGGCGGAACAGTTGCTATACACAGACAGATGGAACCCGATGAGCATAACAGAGCCACAGTTGAGAGATATTACATGACGGGCAACCGTAATGTATTAACCAGCTGGGACGAGGACGGCAATGAACTCGACCATGAGATAACTATACAGGAACCAGTGAGACTAACGTTCAAGACGCGAGCAGAGGCAGTAGCCTATGCCAAGAAGATGAAATATAAATACATGAATCTGTAATAGAAAAGAGGTGAGCAGCGTTGAAGCTGACAGCCAAGCAAAAAATATTCTGTGATGAATACATCATCAGCCTTAACGCTACTCAGGCGGCAATCAAGGCAGGATATTCAAAAAAGACAGCGAGGAAGATAGCGGCAGAAAACCTGACAAAACCAGTCATTCAAAGCTATATCTCCGAACGGATGGAGCAGAAAGAAAGCTCATTGATAGCCACACAGGATGAAGTACTCCAATACCTCACATCGGTACTGAGAGGGGAGAGCCAAACGACAGACACATTGTTGGTCGGAATCGGTGATGGCTGTCAAGAGGTGCAGGAAGTGGAAAAGAAGCCAAGCGAGAAAGACCGGCTCAAGGCGGCGGAACTGCTTGGCAAGAGGTACGGACTGTACACAGACAAGGTATCCGCTGATGTGGATATGTCACTTGATATATCTATTGATTATGGTGATGGCGATGAAGATTAAGCTGCAAGCCAATAAGTGCTTTAAGAAAGTCGACAGATGTACCAAGCGCTATATCGTGATGAAAGGCAGTGCCGGAAGCGGTAAGAGCGTGGACACGGCACAGAACTACATCTTGAGGCTGATGCACGACAAGGGCAGAAATCTCTTGTGCGTGCGCAAGGTGGATGTGACCAACAGAGATTCAACCTTTGCCGAACTGCAAAGTGCGGTCTTTAAGGCGTTCGGGGATAGATACTCCGATTATTGGTACATCAATGAGTCAGCTATGAAGATGCGTTGTAAGTCAAACGGCAATGAGATTATTTTCAGAGGGGTAAAAGATGACGGTCAGAGAGAAAAGCTTAAATCAATCACTTTCAAGAGAGGAAAGCTCACTGATGTCTGGATAGAGGAAGCTACAGAGCTGACACAGGCAGACTTCGAGATTATAGACGACCGACTCAGAGGAGAGCTGCCGCCCGGACTATTCTATCAGATCAGGCTGACATTCAACCCGGTATCTGCTACGCATTGGATTAAGGCGGTGTTCTTTGATAGAGCCGATGAGGATGTAATGACTCACTCGTCAACCTATCTCGGCAATCGGTTCATTGATGCAGCATACCACAAACGAATGCTCAGGCGAAAGGAAGTAGATCCGGAAGGCTATCGGGTGTATGGGCTTGGAGAGTGGGGAGAGACAGCAGGCCTTATTCTTCACAACTGGGAAGTCGAGGAAGTATCGCAGAACTATGAAGACTACGATGACGTAGCGGTAGGGCAGGACTTCGGTTTCAACCACGCTAATGCGGTGTATGTATATGGCTATCGTGATGGTGACATTTATGTACTCAAGGGCTTGTATGGATATGAAAAGGACACAAGCGAGTGGATAGCCGAAGCGGATGAGATACCGAAAGACAAAGTAATGTGGTGTGACTCGGCAGAGCCTGACCGCATCAAGACGTGGAGAACTGCAGGGTGGAGAGCCCGGCCGGTAAATAAGGAGCCGAACAGCGTTAAGGCTCAAATAGACTGGATCAAGGGCAGGCGGGTACACATACATCCTTCCTGCACGGACTTCATCAAGGAAATAGAACAGTGGAAATGGAAATACGATGAAGTAAGGAACATGTACCTCGATGAGCCGGTACCATTTTTCGATGATGCGATGGCATCGTTGAGATACGGCATTGAGGGTTGGCGAAAGCCAAAGGCTCACTTAAATACAGGACTGAAAGGTGGATTATAATGGCGGCACCAGACGTATACAGAATTGCAGACAATCAAATTATGGATGAGATACAGCTTGAAAAGTACATAGCCAAGAACGACGAAAAGGTAGCTCAGAAGTACAAGAAGCTTCAAAGTGCTTATGAGACCGACTATGACATTTTCCATCAGGCAAAAAAGCCTGAGTACAAGCCGGACAATAGGATAGCTGTTAACTTTGCAAAATATATCACAGATACCATGAACGGCTTTTTTATTGGAATTCCAATAAAAGTGAGCTCAAAGGACAGCTCGGTTGATGGTTATATCAACTATCTGGATGTCTACAATGACCAGGACGACAACAATGCAGAGCTTGCTAAGCTTATGAAGATATACGGCAGAGGCTATGAGATGTACTTTGTGGACGAAGAGGGAGAAATCGGCATTACGTACCTTGACCCGATGGAGGCATTCATGATCTACGATGAGTCGATACTGATGAGACCTCGCTACTTTGTCAGAATCTACAAAGACACTGAGGGAATCCGCCACGGCTCCATATCGAACGAGACCACAGTGCAGTACTTTGACATTGACGGGGGCTTACACTTCCGGACGGATGAGGAAAAGGTACACGGCTTCGATGGAGTACCGGCAACTGAGTATATAGAGAACTCGGAGAGACAGGGTATCTTTGAATCGGTGCTGTCAATGATTGATGCATACAACAAGGCATTATCAGAAAAGGCAAATGATGTTGACTACTTTGCTGATGCGTACATGAAAATACTCGGAGCCAAGCTCTCAGAACCGGAACTGGAAGCCATAAGAGACATGAGAATCCTTAACTTCGAGGGAGAGGACGGCTCGAAGATTATAGCTGACTTCATGAGCAAGCCAAGCGCTGACACGACACAAGAGAATCTACTGGAGAGAATCGAGAGATTAATCTTTCTAATCTCAATGGTAGCCAATATCAATGATGAGAACTTCGGAACATCGTCAGGCATTGCACTGAAGTATAAGCTTCAGTCGATGAACAATCTAGCAAAGACCGAAGAGCGTAAGTTCACAAGCGGAATGAATCAGAGATACAAGCTCATCTTTTCAAATCCGGTAAGCGGAATGAAAGCGGATGACTGGCTCAAGGTCGACATTAAATTTACAAGGAATTTCCCAGCTAACGAGCTTGAGGAATCACAGATAGCCGGTAATCTGTCCGGTATTACATCCAAGGAGACACAGCTCAAGGTCTTATCAGTTGTTGATAATGTCAATGACGAGCTGGACAGAATCAAGGAAGAGAATGAGCTCGACACAGAGGGCTATGAGGTGAATAGAGGTGTATTGGCAGAACAGACAGAAGCAGTTGACCAAGGTCTTGGAGAAGAGCGAGGCAGAACTAAAGAAGAGATTAACAACAGCATATGATGAGCAGTACTCGAAGCTCGAAAAGGAGATAGCAGCATACTATCAAACCTATGGGACCGACAATGTGATTGAGTATCGCAAGCTCATGCAGGCGCTGCCTGAAAAAGAGTACAACATCCTCATGCGAGATATAGAGCTCTTCTGTGTCAGGCATCCGGAATATGCACACTTGGCACCGGCTAGGCGCAGTGCATACATTATCAACAGGCTTGAGGGCTTGCAAATGTCTGTAGAACTTGAACGGCTTGAGCTGATGGCTGAGGAAGAAAGCCAGCTTAAAGCTCATCTCGATGAGATAGACAAGCGAGGCTATGAGGCAGTAATCGAAAAGACCGGGGCAGTCGGTACAGTCAACAGAGATATAGTCAAGGCGGTAGTTAATACCGACTGGAGTAAGTCAGGGAATTTCTCAAGTAAGATATGGACCCGGACAGCCAACCTTGCCAAGGTATTAAACTCCGAAATATCGGCAGGCTTTGCCAGGGGAGATAATTACCAGAAGCTGACCAAGACCCTGAGGCAGAAGTTCAGCGTAAGCCAGAATGAAGCTATGAGGCTCGTTTATACAGAGGGCACTTACGTGCTCAACGAGTCTACGGCTCAAGCAATAGAGCAGACCTTTGACTACTACGCTATAGCCCCGATCGAGGACGGCAAGGCTTGCCAAGTATGTTTAGATATAGCGGCGAGCACCAAGACCAGTCCGGTAAGATATTCGGCAAGAATAGCGGGAGTCAACTTTCCACCATTCCACCCTTGGTGCAGGTGTTCAACGTACATCGTGATACCGGACAAGCAGGCTTGGATCGAGAACTACGTCAGGACACATGGCGGTGATCCAGCCGTCAGCTCAGAACAGAAAGACAAGGCTAGAGAATTGGTGAGGACTTTTACATGAGAAAAATAGTAATATGCGGTGCCAAATGGTGCACACCATGCAAGCACGTACTCAATACATTGAGAGTACAGGTTGAGCAAGAGTGCTCCGGCACTACTGAATATATAGACCTGCAGGAAGAGCCACAGGCAATTGACAAGTATAAAGTATATAAAATCCCGATGGTGATACTCGAAGAGGACGGAAAGCCTCTGAGAAGCTATGTCGGGACATATCCAAACCACCTTGAAATAGTGAAGTGGTTAAAAGGAGAGCTGAATGATAGAGATTTATGAAACCTCGACAAGTTTGGCAGTGAACGGCCACGCCAATGCAGGAGTTAAAGGCGAGTCGGTACCATGTGAAGCGGTAACTGCCATGATTAACATGTTCGTAATGGGAGCAGACCATTATCAGAACATTGAGTATGAGCTTGAAAGCGGGCACTTTTACATCAACACCAAGCAGATAGTGTATGTCTGTGACCCAATACTCAAAGCACTTAAATTAGGCTTGCAATCCGTAGCGGAAGCATATCCGGAATACATCAGCTACGAAAAAGCATAGAACTGGCCAAGCATTGAAGCCATAAAAAGCTATGGAATGACCAAGCGTTGAAGTCGTTAAAAGCCACGGAATATAAGTTAAGCATTGGAACTCTAAACTATGGAAGGAGAAACGACATGAAAAAGAAATTGAACTACTGGACACAGCTCTTCGAGGACGGCACAGACGATACCAAGGGAGCAGATACCAAGAACACAGACACAAAGAGCACTGACGGCTCTAAAGACAGCAAAGCGGGCGATGACTCCAAAGACGGCTCCAAGGGAGACGACAAAAAAGGAGAACCCGAAAAGAAGTACACCGACGAGGATGTTAATAGAATCATTCAGGAGAGGCTCAAGAGAGAGCGTGAGAAGGCAGACGAGGTCAAGAAGCTTGAGAACATGACAGCTCAGGAACGTGCAGAGCATGAGAGAGACGCACTCAAAAAGGAGCTTGACGAGCTCAAAAAGGCTGACGCACTCAACAAGATGGCGCAGGAAGCCCGCAAGATGCTCTCGAATGAGAAAATCAATGTCTCTGACGGCTTAGTTAATATGATGGTAACATCAGAAGCCAAGACCACTAAGGAGAATGTTGACAACTTTATCAAGATGTTCAAGGCAGCAGTCCAGGATGCAGTTAAAGACAGCCTAAGAGGCAAAGCTCCGGCAACCGGCGGAAGTTCAACTCTGACTCGTGCCGAACTCGATAAGAAACTGGCTGAAATTGCTAGTCCTGTAGAAAGACAGCGATTGATAGCTCAACACATTGATTTGTTCACGAAAGGAAAATAATTATGAACAAGAACAGAACTATTGCATACAAGACACAGCTTTTTGCACCGGAGACAAACACCACAGTTGCAGCGGACCTTGAGCCGGTCATTTCGATCGACCATACCAACCAGTTGGTAGCAGGCATCAAGTCACTGCTCACAGTACTCGGCATCGTAGACATGAAGCCAATGGCAGAGGGCACTACTGTCAAGATGTACAAGACTACTCAGAAAAATACACCGGATCAGGTTGCAGAGGGCGAGATTATCGGTCTGACAAAGGTAGAGAGAAAGCTCGTTAAGACTTTTGAACTCGTGCTTAAGAAGTACAGAAAGTCTACCCCAGCCGAAGCAATTCAGAAAGTCGGCAAGGATAAGGCAGTCAATGAGACTGATACAGTATTCATGAGAAATATTCAGAAGGGTATCAAGGCTGACTTTTTCACATTTATCAAGGCAGGTACAGGCGTAGCCACAAACCTTGCAGAGAAGAAAGCTACTGCTTCAAACTCCATCCAGGGTGCTATCGCAGGCGTATGGGCTAAGCTCTCAGCTTACTTTGAGGATATGGATGTAGAGCCTATCTACTTCCTTAACCCACTCGACATTGCTACATATCTTGCCAACACGCCTATCACAGTACAGACAGCCTTCGGCTTTCAGTATGTAGAAAACTTCCTCGGACTTGGCACTGTAGTGCTTGACAATTCAGTAGAGGTTGGCAAGGCAAAGGGTACAGTTAAGCAGAACCTTGACGCTGTGTATATCCCAACATCCGGTGCAGTAGGCTCTACCTTCGGTATGACATCTGACGAGACCGGCTTGGTGGCTATGAAGCACTTCCTTGACGATAAGACTGCTGCCATTAACACACTTGTGTTTGAGGGTGTGACTTTCTTCGCGGAGGATGCATCGGGCATCTTCACAGCTCCAATTGCTGTAGAAGCAGCCACAGTTGCAGCATCTGACGAGCAGCAGAAATAGGAGGTAGCCGATGATAGACAGAGTTAAGGAGAGAATCAAGAAAAGATTATCTGATGAGGAAATCAATGATGATGTCATGGACGAAATCAACCAGATAGTCACTGACCGCTTGTGTTTGCGCCTTGGAGTATCTGAGGATGCTTTTCCGACTCTGTTTGAGTCAATCGTAGTTGATGCTTGCGTCAAAGCATGGCGCAAGTGCTACTACGAGGGTGTATCTTCCGAGGGAGTCGGCAGTCTGTCCAACACGTTCATTGATGATGTGCTCGCAGAATACGCAAGTGAAATTGACAGTTGGGTGAATGCCAACGAAAGCTCGAAGAAAAGGACGGTGCACTTCTTATGAGATGGACGCGAGTAACAGTATACACCACAGTGGACGGAACAGAGGACGAGCTCGGCAATCCTGTGGAGAATGTAGAGGAACTCTACAACGGCCGTGCACGTATAAGCCCTTGGACAGATGAAAGCGTGCAGGCGAACGGTAGGGAAGTGACCAAGAATGAAATGCAGTTCGAGGTTCCTTGTGACTATGAGAAACTCAAGAACGCTAAAGTTCTTGAGAATAACTGCAAGGCATTTGACATCACGGAAGTGACCGAACTAGCCCCACGCTGGACGCTGATAACGGCCAAGAGGTACAACACATGAGCATACAAGTAAAAGGCACAGAAAAGCTTGTAGAAGCCCTCTCTCAGATGTCACAGGCGAGGTTCGATGCAGTATGTCAGGTCTCGGCATCAAATATATACAATCGTGGCAAGGCTGACGGAGGCACACCGGTAGATACAGGCGAGCTGAGGCAGTCATTAACAATCGGAACTATAGACCACGGCGCAGAAGTTGGATATACCAAGGACTACGCCCCACATGTCGAGTATGGCCACAGGACACGAGGCAGTGGGTATGTTGAGGGACAAAGATACCTTGAACGTAATGTGGAGAAAGAAAGACCTGAATTTAAGCAGCTACTAATTGACAACATAGAGAGGTTGGTGAAGTGATGCTACAGCAATTCAGCATTATCGAGCTGATAAAGCAGATACAAAAGGCGGTGCTGTCCGGCACCGGTAAAAAATGCTACGACCACGTAGAAAAGGGACAGGCTTCACCATTCTACTATGCAGAGTTGGTTCAAACTAAGCCCGCCAACACCAAGACTATGTACGTGACAGAGTACACAGTCAATATACATGTGGTGTCAGAGAGTGGCAAGACATCTGTCCCGCTCTTCAAGGAGATACAGGCACTCGAAGAGGCTATGACGGCCGACATTGATATACCAGAGCCTTATGAGCTTATTTATCAAATGTACAATGGCATTCAGTCAGCATACAAAGAAAAAGACACCAACGAGAAACATGCAGTCCTTAACTATACGTTCAAGGTCTGCTACGGCTATATGATGAAGTAAAGGAGACACGATATGAAATACATCAAACAGTTATTCGGAAACGAAGCCGCCTCAGAGGCAACAACAGGCTTTGATAAGGGCGTTTACTGCGATTTTTCAGCGAATGCAGTTAAGGCACTCGCAGGCAAGGATATCTTACTTGCAGTATGGAACGCAGAAGGTACAGCAATCAGAGCTATCGCAGGTCAGCAGACTCTTAAGCTTAATCGTTCGGCTGATACTATTGAAGTAACAACCAAAGACACAGGAGACGGTTGGAAGGCGTACATCGCAGGGGCTAAGGAGTGGTCAATCGACACGGACGGTCTGTACATCAACACAGATGCATCAATGCAGGCACTCTCTACAGCCTTCGAGAATGGCGACCCGGTATGCATCAAAGTATACAACAAGAAGACCAAAAAGAGTATGTTTGGCGGTCTTGCAGTTACTACAGACTTCCCACTTGAGGCACCTTATGACGACTCAATGACTTACTCTATCTCACTCAAGGGACAGGGCAAGCTCGTGGATCTGAGCTCTAACCCTGTGACACCTGACACATTACCTGCATAGCAGGCGCAGGGGCTATATGCCCCTGCCTATTTTCAAAAAAAGGAGAAAATACAATGTTCGAAGTAAATGGAAAACAGTACGATTTCAAATTCAATACAGAGAGAATCTCGATTATAGAAGCTGCTGCCAAGACAGCTATCATGGGTGAATATTCAAACACCAACGGCTTATTCTCGCTTAAGACCATGAACTCAATGTTCCAGCTCGCAGCAAAAGAGGTAGGCTCTGACAAGTTCCTTGGACAGACAGAGGGCGCCAAGCTCTTCGAGGATGCACTCAAGGAGAGAGGCTATGCCACTATCGCAGTCGAGATTCAGTCAGCTCTAATGAGAGATACACCTTTTTTATTCCAAGCCAACTAATCGCGAATGAGTATTTCAACGAGCCAAACGAGACCCCGGCAGAGAAAGAGCTGAGAAGGCCCTACCTGCAGGACATAGATTTTGCTTGGTTCGTTGTTAATTTTAATTATACGAAAGCCGATTATTTGGCTCTAACTCCACGCGAAAAAGCTTTCATATACAAGGCTTATGAAACTAAGACGGTCAATCAATCAACGCTGCTACGAGATACAGTCCTGAACGCTATAAGCAACAGCAAGCGTAGACGAGGGGCGAGTGTGTTCAAGCTATGGAAAAAGCGTGCCAAGAAGGCTGACATATCCACGGTAAGAGACAACATGAAGGTCATAGCAGAGATTGAGAAGAACGATACAGGCTGGATAGATAAGATATATGCAGCCAACGGATGGACAAGGAAGTAGGTGAAACATGGCTGACTATACATTAAGCGTTGACGTCACGGCGAATGACCACGCGAGCGAGACGTTTAAAAAAATACAGGACAATGCAAAAAATTTCAAATCAACCGTAGAGAATGCCGGGCAGTCCATGCAGAAGTTTGGCGAAAATTCAGAATCAGTCGGCAAGAATCTCACCAAGTCAGTTACCACACCTATAGTTGGAGTTGGAGCAGCCACAGCAAAGCTTGCTACAGATTTTGGAAGCTCAATGGCCAAGGTTAGCACTATCGCCGACACGACACAGGTACCTATAGGAGACCTGAAAGAGTCTATCCTTGAGCTTTCAGATGATACCGGTGTGGCGGCATCTGACATAGCTGAGTCAGCATATCAGGCTATATCAGCCGGACAGTCAACAGGCGAGGCAGTCAACTTCGTTACATCGTCTACGAAACTTGCAAAAGGTGGCTTCACTGATGCAGCCACATCAGTAGACACGTTGACAACAATCCTCAATGCGTATGGCGATAAGGCGGGCGACGTAACAAGCGTATCTGATAAGCTTATCATGACTCAGAACTTAGGAAAGACGACCGTTGACCAGTTGGGCGCTTCAATGGGTAAAATTATCCCAACAGCCAACATGTACGGCGTGAGCCTTGATAATATCACATCTGCTTACGTTACTACCACAAAGAATGGTATCGCTACAGCAGAATCGACAACATACCTTAACAGTATGCTCAACGAACTCGGTAAGGCGGGTACTGATGTATCAGACATGCTGAAAGAGAAGACAGGCAAGTCATTCCAGGAGCTGATGGAATCCGGTATGTCATTAACTGATGTACTTGGCATTGTCCAGGAAGCTTGTACGGAATCCGGCAAGTCAATCGGTGATGTGTTCAGTTCACAGGAGGCGGCAAAGGGCGCGGCTACACTTGTACAGCACGCGGACGACTTCAACAGCGCTATGCAGTCTATGGCTAATTCAGCAGGTGCCACCAACGAGGCATTCAATAAGATTGACAGCTCAAACGCGGAGAACTTTGCGAAAGCACTCAACCGCTTGAAAAATGCAGGCATACAGTTCGGAGAGGCAGTAGTACCGGTAGTAGTTCCAGTGTTCACAGAGTTGGTAAGCGTTGTTAAAGGCGCAGCCGATGCATTCAACAGCCTTCCGGAACCGATGCAGGATATGATAGTTAAAGGCTTGGCTATAGCGGCAGCGGTAGGACCGGTAGTAACTGTATTCGGTAAAGTAACAGCAGTGGCAGGCAAGGTAACAAGCGGCTTCGGCTCAATCGCTGGCAAGCTTGGAGGTCTTGGAAGTGCAGCATCATCAGCAAGCGCACCGGTATCAAGCGCGGGAGCGGCAACAGGAAGCCTTGCAAAGAACGCACTCGGACTCATAGCGGCAGGAGCTGGCATCCTATTGGCTTCGGCAGGCTTAGCACTGCTTGCATACTCAGCAATTCAGTTGGCTCAGGCGGGCCCTACAGCAATATTAACTATGGTTGGAATGGTAGCGGCAATTGCACTGCTTGCAGTAGGAGCAGCGGCATTGGCACCGGCACTCACAGCCGGAGCGGCAGGACTCTTGGCATTCGGTGCGGCTATCCTCATGGTAGGCGCAGGAGTGGCACTGGCGTGCGCCGGTGTAGCTCTACTTGCTACTCAACTACCGACCATATCAGAATATGGACAGTCGGCAGCAGTCGGGATTATAGCTCTCGGTGTGGCTCTGATGTCATTCGCGAGTGGTGCTACTATGGCAGGTGCCGGAGCACTGATTCTTGGTGCCGGCTTATTGGTAGCAGGTGCCGGAGCACTCACAGCGGCAGCAGGAGTAACGTTACTGGCTGTCGGAGTGGTGGCACTTGGTGCAGGCATTATAGTCGTAGCAGCAGGAGTTAATCTCTTGGCAGCAGGGCTTGTGATATGCGGTGCAGGGCTCGTAGTTGTGTCCAATAATGCGGGTACAGCCACGGCGGGGCTTGCAGCATTCACGCTTGCGGTAGCGGCAGCAATTATTCCGATGACGGCAGGAGCGGGGGTAACGACTGCATTTACTGTCACGATGGTGGCACTCGGTGCAAGTCTGACTGCATCAGCAGGAGGATCCACACTACTTGCAGCGGCGCTTCTTGCAGTATCGGCTGAGATGGTAGTTATATCAGCTACAGCCAACTCAGCAAGTAACGACCTAAAGAGCATGGTCAAATCAATTGACATTGTAGACACAGGAATTAACGGCCTTAAAAAGGTGGCAAGCTCAGGGCTCGAGGCTATAGCTTCAGCATTTACAGCAGCAACCCCAAGTGTTACAGCTAAATCTACCACAATGTCACTGAAAATGGCTGATTCAGTCCACAAGGGCTTCGCAAAAGTGCCGACTTACATCATGGCGACCATGACGATGGCGAACGCGGTCACTCTGGCTCAGTTCGTGGCAATCAATGCCACTGTATCGGGACAGATGAACCGAATGACCAACACTGTCCGGACATCACTCAACCAGATGAAGAGCGCCTTTGCTGGCACAAGGTTCAAGCTCAACACAAACATGGCTTTACCACATTTCAGTATGAGCGGCAATTTCAACGCGCAGACCAAGGCAGTGCCAAAGGTACATGTGTCTTGGTATGCCAAGGCTTATGATGAGGCTATGATGTTCAACACTCCTCAGGTGGTGCAGGCGAATGGCTTCGGTGACGGACCGGGCAACGAAGTGGTAAGCGGTGACAGACATCTTGTTGAGTTGTTCAAGGAAGCTCTTGGAAGCTATGGTGGTGGTGATACTATTATCCCGGTATATCTCGGACAGGAGCGAATTGATGAGCTTGTGGTTACCGCAAAACAGCGAAAAGACTTTAGATCGGGAGGTAGGTAATGTTAAAAGACTATCCAACGATTATTAATAATACACAGCTCTTTCAGCCGAGTAAGTGGGAAGAGACAAGTAAAGTAGTAGAAGAGACGTATCAGACTGAGGCGGGCACAGACCAGGTCTCAGTCACACGCTATGACAAGCTCTCAGTAGATGCTCAATACAGAGTTAATTCAGAATGGCTCAAGCAGTTTAAAATGTGGTCTAAGGTTGATTCGCTTGATGCGTCAATCTACGACGCCACGGCCAACGGCTATATCAATCGAGTAATGAGGATGCGAAATTTCAAAGACTCGCCGGTTGAATGGTCAGAGAGAATGGAAGGTACTGATGGTATATGGGATGTAAGCTTTAGTTTGGAGGAATTTTAATGTATCAGGTATCAGAAGCATACAAAAAAGCAATGAAAGAGCCGGTGCATCGCTTCCTTATCGGCGGCAGCATATCCAATACCCCATTCTTTGACCGGAATGTACTGAAAGGCTCATTCTCAATCACTAATCAGTGTTCTGACGATTCGGAAATGAAGATAGGGCAGGTGTATGTCGGTGAGCTCAACGCCACGTTCGTTAATCTCAATGTAGAACGCTATTCATTACAGAATAAGCTTATCAAGCCGACATTCAGCCGGAAGACAGCAGACGGATATGAGACTATCCCACTTGGTGTGTTCAAGGTGTCAGAGGCATCATGGACAAGCTCAGGCATCGTTATCAAGGCTTATGACAACATGGCAGAGCTTGACAAGGGCTGTGATGTTAACTCAGCGAACGGCACACCTTACGAGCTGGCGCTTCTTGCATGCAAGTCGTGCAAATTAGAGCTTGGCACCACCAAGGAAGAATTTAAGAAATTCGCTAATGGAATTGAAAACCTATCTATGGTGGCAGAAAACGACATAGAGACTTGGCGAGACTTCATATCCTGGGTGGCTCAGACCTGCGCCTGCTTCGTCACAGCGGACCGCTTCGGTAAGATAGTGTTCAGAGCTTACGGCGATACTGTAGTAGATACCATAGACTCAAAGCACCGATTCACCGGAGCATCATTCTCGGACTTTGAGACACGGTACACAGGTCTCTCATGTGTGAATATTGGAGATAAGACCACATCCTACTATGGAATGGAAGTTGACGACGCTCTGACTTATAATCTCGGCTCCAATCCGTTCCTGCAGTATGGTGTGGACGATGCAAAAGAGGAAATGCGCCGGGCAATCCTGCATTCTTTGCAGAATATTTGTTATGTACCATTCAAGGCTTCAATGATTGGAGACCCGGTATATGACCTTGGAGATGTTCTGAGCATGTCAGAGGGTATAGCGGACGGCTCGAAGCTGTACTGCATCACCAAGTACACATTCAATTACAACGGCGAATATGAAGTACAGGGAGTCGGCAAGAACCCGGCTATAGCCAACGCTAAGAGTAAGACAGATAAGAACATCGCAGGACTGATGAATCAGGACGATGAGAACCTTATCCACTTTACTGTGTTCACGAACACCGGTCCGGTGGTAATAGAAGACAAATCAAACCAATCTGTCTTCTCAATGCGCTTCATAGCAACAAAAACCACCCACGTAGCACTCGACATGGAGATACTACTTAACGTAGAGACGACAGAAGAGGGCGAGGAGTACCAGTGGGTTGAACACGATGCAGTGGCTAAAGTCCACTATTACATCGATGGAGCAGAAATAGACTTAAGAAAGCCTGTAGAGACATGGCAGGACGGCCAGCACATTCTGACCTTAAGGTACGACTTGCAGGCAGTAGATGCTGCCATCCATACATGGGATGTGTGGATTGAGATGCAGGGCGGAAGTGCTACTATAGATACCTACGGCATCCATGCGGTAGCGATGGGCCAAGGTCTTGCAGCAGAGAGCGATTGGGACGGAACTATCACAGCATCCGATGAAGTTGACAGATACACATTTAGCCTTGTTAGAGACTTCACAGACTCAGCCAACACGACACTTAACACACCCGCTCGGGCTGTACCGGGTGACATACTGGCAAGATTCGACTTTACTAATATGTTTGGCCGTATAACTGACAGTAACCAGTCTTATGGCAATATGACTACATTCACTCCTTACGTTAACGCCAGCCGTGTAATGACTGATGCAGATTACAACAATACGACAGGATGGCAGGGCGCCGGCGAAATCAAGAAGGGCACCAACAAGGTGCTCACCACTACAGATGTATACGGAGTCACATCGGTTGAGACCGCATCACAAAACGCTGTGTTCTATGCTTCGTTCGACAGTGGCTCTACTTGGGTCGGCTGGACATCTGAGGGCTGGGTTGAGAATGTAACAATGATAAAGAAAGAGATAGAGGCGGTGCCAAAGTCGGCATGGAAGCAGTACGACAAGGTAAGATTCAGAGTCTTACTTGAAGGCGGTGCCACACTCTATGCATTACATCTATATGGAGGAACTTTACATGATTAAAGGACATGTAGCAATCGAATTGCGCAATCACAAGACGGGGTTGAGAGACAGGATCGAGGGTGACAACATGATTACCAATGCACTTAACTATGCTATTCCTTTCACGATGGGGGCGAATTATTCGGCTGATTCAATTATGCCTTTGTGTAAAAGAGCGCTGGGCGGTTTGATGCTTTTCGATGGAACTCTAACAGAAGATAAAAACAACATGTTTTTTCCAACAGAAGCACACCTTGTAGCTTCTGCTGGGCGTGGATTAAATACGACCAATACCGATAGAGGCTCTCTCAACTCAGCAGAGACATATCAAACTGACACTGGCTACCAGTCGGTGTGGGATTTTTCGACATCACAGGCAAATGGCACGATAAAATCGCTTGCCCTCACACTGAACTATAGCGGTGGCTCGCTGTACTACGCGGACACTCCGTATAGTTTTTCGGCACCATTTACAAGAATGGGAGCGGCAAACGACAGCGGAAGCGTAGGGCTAAACATGGGGTATCCGCTTTGCTACGATACAGAAAATCAATATCTATACTTCATAAGCAAGTTGGTGGGCGGGGTTACCTCAAGAGAAGAGCAGGACGAAAGCGGAAATAATGTGTATAAGTATTCATGTGACTGCCATGTTATGAAAACGTACTATCCAACAACCAAGTTCAAACTTGCGGATACGAGTAACGCAAAAAATAGTGCAATAGAAGTGTGCACTTTTACAGAAGAAACCGGAACAAGCTCGGTTGACACTCGCCAATATTGGAAGCCTGGATACGATGGGTATGCTTATAGATTAGAGACTTGGGAGACCGGAAAGATATGCGCCCACAGGCTCAAACTGTCTGATTATAGTTTTGAAATGTTAGAGGATATCAATGCCACGTGCAAGAGCGTGTCATTCGACCACAATTACAGTCACAACGTAGTCTCGAAAGGGTATGCCTACATCATTAATTCGAGCAATCAGTCCCTATACATAGTTAATCTGTCAAATGCTGTAGATGTATCAGAAGTAACATTACCTAGTGGATGGAAAATGACCAACGGACTCACGGCATTAAAAAACGGGGGAGTAGAGGGCGCTGCATATAAAGAAATAAGTGGTACATTATCGACAGACTACAGGCCTTTTATTTGCTACCCGGACGGCAAAATAGTAATGAGCGATACAACTAAAACCTCAATAAGTTATTATCCGGAGTTTGCGCCACCAAGATTAATTACAGACAACTTGATGAGCATTGGAACCAGTGCCTACGACGGCTATCAACTATATGGTCGCCTACTCAATAACTACCTCGGCACTATCTACAATCTGCCACAGCCGATTGTAAAGACTGCTGCAAGCTCCATGAAGGTAGTATACACGCTGACAGATATAGATTAAGGAGGCAAGCATGGCTAACCTTAAGATACACTTGGATTACAGAGGCTCAAGCAAAATCATCAAAAGACTGTGTCAGACCGTGAACTATCTCTCGGAAGTGGCAAATGGTGACATGCGCACTGATGTCTACGATGCCAATAATAACGGCATTGTGGACAATGCGGAGCTTGTGAACGGTCATGAAGTATGGAAGGATGTACCAGTTGACGCCAAGTTTACTGATACAGTCTACGATGATAGTTACTTGCAAGGCAAGGTAAGTGCCAACAGCAACAATCTGCAGTTAATAATGCAGACGCTTTTCGACTGGAATGAGAACTACCTCATAGACAGCCAGGGTAGACAGATAGTTGATAGCTTGGGTAGACCTATATACACCTCAAGCTACAAATCTAAATTCGACACACAAGGAGGAAAATAAATGAGTGATACACAAGCACAGGCATTGGAATCGGCACGAATAGTCGACCAGAATCCTGCTACAGGAATAGCACCGGAAGACATGTTCATTATGGACTCTATTGCAAGCGGTACAAGGGCTATAAGTTATAAGGCCTTGTGTGATGCCATAGCGGTCACTCTTGGCATAGCCACAATCAAGGACACGGCAGATGGTGCTGTGCAGAAGAGTGAATACGATAAGAATCACAGTGGAGCTGTTGATAACGCAGAAATATTAGATAATCACTCCGAGGAGGTAATAAATGGAAAATGAGGATATCGTAAGAGAGCTTGCTGAGCAGGGCGAGCGAATCAAGGTAGCGAACAAGAGAATTGCTGACCTTGAAGAACAGCAGCAGCGTATCCAAGACCTGACACTATCTGTGCAGGAGCTTGCGATAAGCGTTAAGAACATGGTAGAAGTGCAGAAAAAGCATAGTGACAAGCTTGCAGAACTTGAGGCAAGGCCGGCACAGAACTGGAACACTATGACAAGGACTGCTTTTACTACAATCGTATCTGCAATTGCAGGAGCATTGGCTCTTGCATTGGTCAACTCAGTAGCACATTTTATGTAAGGAGGAAATTACTATGAAGAACTGTGTATTTAAACCAAGCGTTGACACTATCGAATGGCTCAAGGCAGCAGGCGTCAGAGCTGTAAAGACTATGGCTCAGACAGCTCTTGGAACTATCGGTGCATCCGCTGTAATCTCAGCGGTGGACTGGCGTGTAGTCCTGTCCGCATCGGTCTTATCCGGAGTGGTCAGCATCTTAACATCTATTGCAGGAATACCGGAGGTGAGCGCAAATGAAAATAATTGACGTATCACATCATAACGGCAACATCGACTGGCAGACAGTCAAGGGCAACGTAGACGGTGTAATCTTACATTGTGGCTATGGACAGGACCTGGAGAAGCAGGACGACCCACGATTCAAGGAGTGGGCTACTGAGTGCACAATACTTGGCATTCCATTCGGAGTATACCTCTATTCATACGCCAAGAGCGTAGACAGAATAGAAGGAGAAGCAAAGCATACGTTAAGGCTTATCAAGGGCTATAATCTGTCACTCCCTGTATTCTTCGATTCGGAGGAACCGGGAACCGAAAGCGTAGCTCAGGCATGTGCACTTAGGTATATGGAGATTATCAAGGCAGCAGGCTATACAGTCGGCATCTATGCGAGTGAGTCTTGGTACAAGTCCTATATGTCGGGTATCAAAGACTGTCCGCTGTGGATTGCTAAGTATGGCATCAACGACGGACAGCCACACGTCAAGCCAAGCATCGACGGAATGTGGGGCTGGCAGTACACCAGCACCGGAACAGTACCAGGCATTAATCCGGGCGACCTCGATATCTCGGAATGTTACTCTAATGTTACATCAACACCTCAGAATGCGACACCAAGTCCAACACCGGTGACACCTGCTCCAACGCCGGATGAGAGCTGGAAGGGTGACAAGTCAATCTACCTTGAGAACGACTATGTTGAGTCGTGGCAGCATGCCATGAATGTAGGCTTCGATTTAGAGGGAGCTGACCGACTGTCTTGTGACCGCAAGTGGGGTAGAGATTCACAGGCTTTTGCAAGTGCACATAATCTATGGAGTGGACAGATTCATAATTGTCCTACAGCTATCAGGTGGTTAAGGACCATGCTGAGAGAAGTCTACGGATTCACCAAACTTGACGATATCGGTGAGTGGACGGAATACCTTACCGAATGCGTTAAGGCATTCCAGAGGAATAGGGGCTTGACTGTTGATGGAATAGTGGGTAAGATTACAACATATTGGCTACTTAGTGGAGAGAAAAAATAAATTTACCTGAAATTCCCCTGAGAGTATGGATTTTCGTGAAAATCAATGCTCTTGGGGATTTTTCTTTGGACTTCAATTTATGCTACCCTTGCACACGTTATGTTCGCGATATTTTCTTGGGGGAATCTTGGGGAAATTTTGGGGAAAAAACGTTTAAAATAGTACTTTAAATTGAAAATACAACTTTAAAAAATCGCACTAAAAAAATCCCCGAAGCCCTTGGTTTTACTGGAAAACCTTGAACTTTGGGGATTTTTTAAATAAGCTGATGACGGGAATTGAACCCGTGACCCCTTCCTTACCAAGGAAG
>ERZ772892.783-NODE-783-length-37997-cov-5.624348_pt1 | contig 37997 bp, 29 predicted proteins | sample MGYA00512126_ERZ772892 | MGnify/ENA primary metagenome ERZ772892 (study PRJEB29015, sample SAMEA2737697) | human gut metagenome | biome: human gut; feature: human-associated habitat; material: faeces | place: China | collected 2012 ... | reverse complement strand
GGGAGCACGGTAGGTAAGTTGGATGGAACTTTCGACTTTAACGGCTTTGATCTGGCTATCGGCGAGAATAACGGTGATATACCGAGCATGGGCGATCAGTTTGACGCTATCAAGGAAGATTTCGAGAACTTGCTTCATTTCAAGAAAGAGGGTGAGTCCGGAAGCACTACCCGTCTTCGTTCGACAATCAATATCGGTGGCGAGTACCGTTTGCTGGAAAACAAGTTAGGTATCGGCTTATTGTCAAGCACTCGTCTTTATTCCCCGAAAGCCTATACGGAACTGACATTGTCCGGTAATTACCGTCCGGTGAAATGGTTTGAGGCTACGCTGAGCTACTCATTTATCCATAGTAAGTTCAAGACGTATGGTATCGCCTTGAATTTCTCACCGTCTTGGATCAATTTCTTTATTGGATCGGATTATATGTTGACAAAGGTAACTCCACAATGCTTACCGGTAAGCGGTAACGCCATGAATCTTTACATGGGAGTAAGTGTTCCTTTGAAATCATTCGCTAATTAATAGGGAATACTCAGAATAGAGTCTGTATCATAAAGGAAAAGGCTGTCCGGCCGGTTGTACCGTGGATGGAAAAGAAGCAATGGGGGCGATGGCATTTCCGGAGATTACCCTTGCAGCAGGAGCACATGTCGATTATATTCTGCTTGGTGGCATGACAGAGGATCCGAAGCTGGCAGAACAGGCAGCAGAAATGTTTTGCACGACCAAACAGGCAGATGCTGCCTTTGAACAGGCAAAAAATTACTGGAATGGGCTGGTCAATATTTCCTTTGAAACCGGAAACCCCAAAGAAGACAGTTATCTGAAATGGATCTGTTTCCAGCCGGTTCTTCGCAGAATCTACGGATGTTCGTTTTTGCCGTACCATGATTATGGCAGAGGCGGCAGGGGCTGGCGTGATCTGTGGCAGGATTGTCTCTCCCTTCTGATTCTCGACCCGAAGGAAGTTCGCTCCATGATTTTAAACAGCTTTGCGGGTGTCCGTTTTGACGGGACCAATGCGACAATTATCGGGGATAAGCCGGGAGAATTTGTTGCAGACCGCAACAATATTACAAGAGTCTGGATGGATCATGCGTACTGGCCATTTGTTACCACAAAATTGTATCTGAACCAGACGGGAGATCTGGATATTCTGGATCAGAAAGTGGCGTATTTTAAGGACCCGCAGGCAAAGCGTGGAACTGCCGGGGACGCAGAGTGGACACCGGCATATGGGATGCGCCAGAAAGATGTAAATGGCAATATTTACGAGGGCACGGTTTTAGAACATCTGCTTTTGCAGAATCTGTGCGCTTTCTACGAGGCGGGAGAACATGGAATGATGCGTCTTCGCGGTGCTGACTGGAATGATGCACTGGATATGGCAGCGGAAAAAGGAGAAAGCGTGGCTTTTACCTGTGCGTATATCGGAAATCTCCGTGATTTGGCAGATACCCTTGAAAAATACGAAGCGGCAAGCGGAAAGAAAGAGATTACACTGGCAAAAGAGATGGAAATTCTGATCAGACAGGACCGCACATCGTATGATTCGGCAGAAAAACGGAATGTTGTTTTAAACAATTATGTGAGTCAGTGTGTGCATAATATTTCTGGAGAACAGATTTCTGTGGATATCAGTACTCTGGTGCAGAATCTGCGGGAGCGTGCTGACTGGTATACCGGATTGATCCGTACGCAGGAATGGGTAACGGATGAAAACGGAAATGGCTGGTTTAACGGATATTATGATAATCACGGCAGACCGGTGGAAGGCAAAAGGGATAATCATGTCCGTATGATGCTGACCGGTCAGGTATTTTCTGTTATGGGAAATGTCGCAGATGATGCACAGACCGCTGCGATTATAAAAAGTGCAGACCTGTATCTGTATAAAAAAGAGGTGGGAGGCTACCGGCTGAACACGGATTTTAAGGAAGAAAAATTTGATCTGGGACGAATGTTTGGATTTGCTTATGGCGAAAAAGAAAATGGTGCGGTTTTTTCCCATATGACGGTGATGTATGCAAATGCATTGTATCAGAGAGGTTTTGTAAAGGAAGGATATAGGGCATTGTACACTCTGCTCGAACAGGCCATGAACACACCGGTGAGCCTGATGTATCCTGGAATTCCGGAATATTTTGATGCGGACGGAAAAGGCAAATATCCGTATCTGACCGGGGCAGCCAGCTGGTATATGATGACAATGGTTACACAGATTTTTGGATTCCGCGGAGAATGGGGAGATCTGGTACTAGAACCCAAAATTCTGTTGCGGCAGTTTGACGAAAGTGGCAATTATTCGGCACAGTTCCCATTCCGTGGACAGACATACGCAGTGGTTTACCAGAATCCACAAAAGAAAGAATATGGGGATTACCGGATCACGGAAGTATGGCTGGATGGTCAGCGGTATGCCGGAGAAACAAATACAGGCATCTGCATTCCGTTTGCAGTACTTGAAGGAAAAGAAAACCATACACTTCGGATTGTTCTGGGATAGCAGAATTTTACCATGTGCTTTTGTACTTGGAACTGCGGTATTGTTTTGGGGTCATACCGACATAGTGCTGGAATGTCTGGATAAAATGACTCTGGGAAGAAAATGATAAATAGTTTGCAATCTGAATGTAGGTAAAATCGGAAAAGCGCAGAAGATTCTGCGCTTTTTCGATTTTTTTTTCGCGGATATAATCACTGATCGACACACCGAGGTTCTGCTTAAACAACCGGGACAGATAGCTGGCAGACAAATTGGTGTAGACCGCAAGATCTTCCACGGTGATTCTTGCACTGATGTGGGCATAGATATAATCAATACACTGTGCAACCGGTTTGGATAATGCGGTATTCTTCTGCAGAAGGCGCATTTTTCCGGTGAAGTCAAGAGCCATCTCATGATGCAGATCTGATATTTCCTGAATGGTGCTGCAGGCATCCATGTGAATAATGTAAAAGTCGCTCAGACGGTAGGCCTGCTCTGTTTCCATGCCGCCGTCAATGCAATACCGTGTGACCAGTGCAACGGTAACAACAAAATGATATTTTAAGTTTGTCAGGGGATTTTTGGAAAGAATTCCCATGCCTTCGGGATTGGTAAACGCTTCTTCCTTTAAATTTTTACTGACTGCTTCGATGTTTCCGTCTTTTACGGCTTCAAAAAAGGAATATTCCTCGGAAAGCGCACGATGATGGATTTCGTATTCGCTGTCTTCGATTTCTTTTTTGCTCCATTGATTTTTCAGCATGACAAGACCTCCTATTTATATCTGTAGATTATGTCATGAATCTGATATATTTGCAAGCATTTTTGTATCAGAACCAATTGGAAAACTCTATAATAAAACCATGCTTAAGGCAGAAAAGAAAAGGAGGAAATTTACTATGAAAAAGAAAGCAGTCAGTGCATTATTATGTGCAGCCATGGTAGCAGGAATGCTTGCAGGTTGCGGAAAAGGAAGTGATTCCGGTACACCGTCAGATACATCCAAGGGGGATGCGTCAAACGCAACAGAAAGTGCTTCATCAAATCTGAAAGATGATGGAAAGGTATTAAATATTTACTGCTGGAACGAGGAGTTCAAGAGCCGTATTACCGCACACTATCCGGATTACAAGGAAGTGGATGCAACACACGGAAAAATCGGAGATGTGGATGTTGTATGGAACATCACACCGAGTGATGACAATGCATATCAGAACAACCTGGATGCAGCACTGTTAAATCAGCAGGATGCTCCGGCAGATGACAAGATTGATATTTTTCTGGTAGAAGCAGACAACGCATTAAAGTATGTAGATACGGATTACACAGCGCCGGTAAAAGATCTTGGAATTACCGATGCGGATCTTTCCAAGCAGTACCAGTACACAAAGGATATCGTAACCGATTCCAAGGGAGTGTTAAAAGGAGTTTCATGGCAGGGCTGTCCAGGCGTTCTTTTCTATAACAGAGAGGCTGCAAAGGATGTACTGGGAACCGATGATCCGGATGAAGTACAGAATTATGTATGTGACTGGGATACTTTCAATGATACTGCTGCAAAAATGCAGGCAAAAGGTTACAAGATGATTTCATCTGTAAATGATACATACCGTGTATACTCCAACAATGTCTCAAGCAAGTGGGTAGAAGACGGAAAAGTACAGGTAGATGACAATATCATGAAATGGGTGGACGATTCCAAAAAACTCGTAGATGCAAAAGAGGCAGGAACCTTTGATATGTGGTCCGATGACTGGTCAAAGGGATTCTATCCGGACGGAAAAGTATTCTGCTACTTTGGACCGGCATGGCTTGTAAACTTCTCTATGGCAGCTGATACCGAAGGATCTATCGGTTACAACGGCGGATGGGGTGCAGCCCAGGGACCACAGGGATTCTTCTGGGGCGGTACATGGATCTGCGCAGCACAGGATACAGATAATGCAAGTCTTGTAAAAGACATTATGTTAAAGATGACAACCGATGATGACGTCATGAAAGACATTGTTTTAGATGATGATGATTTCGTAAACAACAACACCGTCATGAACGGACTGGCAGACGGATCGATTAAGGCAAAAGACGGAAAAGAATATAGCAGCAAGATCCTTGGAGGACAGAACCCACTGTCTATGTACTGCGCAGGTGTTGAGACATTGAATCTGAGCAACATTTCCGCATATGACCAGGGCTGCAACGAAGAGTTCCAGAAAGCAATGAAGAATTACTTTGAAGGAAAGGCAACCAAGGATGAAGCATTAGAGTTATTCTACAAAGGTGTTACCGAGAAATATCCAGAGCTTACTTACTAATTTTTGTTACACATAAGGTCTGAAGCCGGAGTCACCTCTCCCATATTATGGCTCCGGCGGGACGACCGCCAATACCGCGGAGGTAGAAATATGAATAAGAGTAAAGGAAAGGTCGTTCGTTACAACAAATGGGGCTACATTTTTCTGATCCCGTTTATTGTTGTATATGTCGTTTTTCAGCTGATACCATTGATCAGCACAATTTATAACAGTTTTTTCGAAAATTATATGTCCGGTCTCAACCAGGTTGGACCGACATTTGTAGGTTTAGATAATTACAGAGAGTTATTCAAAAGTGGAGACGTGTGGATTTATTTTAAAAATACAATGATCCTCTGGATTATGTGTTTTATTCCGCAGATCTTTTTTTCACTCCTGCTGGGCGCATGGTTCTCCGATGTACGCCTGCGATTGAAAGGATCACGTTTTTTTAAGACCGTGATCTACCTGCCAAATCTGATTATGGCATCTGCATTTTCCATGTTGTTTTTTACACTGTTTTCAGATGCAGGTCCGATTAACTCTCTTTTGATGCAGATTGGATTTATCTCAGAACCATATAAATTTTTATCCCATACCGGAAGTGCCAGAGGCCTGATTGCACTGATGAACTGCCTGATGTGGTTCGGAAATACAACCATTCTTCTGATGGCCGGAATGATGGGAATTGATACTTCTTTATTTGAAGCGGCAGAAGTGGATGGAGCAACTTCCACACAGGTATTTTTTAAGATTACACTGCCTCTGCTTCGCCCGATTCTGATTTATGTAGTGATTACTTCGCTGATCGGTGGATTACAGCTTTTTGATGTGCCGCAGATTCTGACAAACGGAACCGGAAATCCGATGCGTTCTACCATGACACTGATCATGTATCTGAACAAGCATCTGTACAGCAAGAACTATGGTATGGCAGGAGCACTTTCCGTGGTACTGTTTATCATTACAAGTCTTTTGAGTCTGCTTGTATTTAAAGTATCCGGAAACGATAAGAGAAAGGGGTGATTGTGATGGCAAAAAGTAAGAAAGATGTGGAAGGCGGACTTGGTATTCATGCCAGACGTGCCATCGCATATATTGTTTTAATTATAATTTCATTTTTCTGCCTGTTCTGGTTTTATATCATGTTTATCAATGCGACGCGTTCTAAAGGTGAGCTGAAAGCAGGGTTTACGGCATTGCCGAGCGATCATTTGCTGACAAACTGGAACAATCTGGTACATGGAACACTGCCGATCTGGTCGGGCATGTTTAACAGTCTGATCATTGCAGCAGCAACCGCAGTTTTGTGTGTATATTTTTCTACCATGACTGCATATGCCATTCATGCATACGATTTTAAATTAAAGAAATTTATTTATCCGTTTATTCTGATGATTATGATGATTCCGACACAGGTTACGGCACTCGGATTTATCAAACTGATTACAGGCATGGGACTGATGGATTCCTTTATTCCACTGATTGTTCCGGCCATTGCATCTCCGGTTACGTTCTTTTACATGAAACAGTACATGGAGAGTGCGCTTCCGCTTTCGCTGATAGAAGCTGCACGTATTGATGGTTCCGGAGAGTTTCGTACGTTCAATAGCATCGTTCTGCCATTGATGAAGCCGGCGATCGCCGTACAGGCAATTTTCAGTTTCGTCAGCAGCTGGAACAATTACTTTACACCGGCACTTGTGCTGCATGATGACAAGAAAAAGACACTTCCGATTCTGATCGCGCAGCTGCGTGGTGCAGACTGGCTGAAGTTTGATATGGGGCAGGTATATGTCATGATTACATTCTCGATCCTGCCGGTTATCGTTGTGTATCTGATTCTTTCCAAGCATATTGTACAGGGGGTTGCTCTGGGAAGCGTAAAAGGATAATGGAAAAAGAAAGGGGTTTTTACAGTGAAAAACAAAACATTATGGAAACAGGTGGGAGCGGCAGCAATTGCCGCTGCCATGGTAATGAGTACCGTACCGGCGATGCCGGTACAGGCGGCAGGCGGTAAAACGCTTGCCGTTTCTTCTCAAAAGCAGCTGAATCAGGCATTAAAAACCGTAAAAGGGAAGAATGCGGTCATTACCGTAAAAGCAGGGAAAAATGTAAAGATTACGATTCCAAAGGGAACTTATAAAGTGACCATTCGGGTGGTCGGAAAAAAGGCAGCCGTTGTAAATAATGGTACCGTCAAAGAAATTGTTGTAAACAGTAAGGGAACGGTTGCGATCAAAAACAATGGTACCATAAAGAAAGTGACGGTACAGAATGCAAAAAGTGTTTCCTTTTCCGGAAACCATAAAAAGGCAGTGCCGGTTGTTGTAAATGCCGAAGACGTTTCGATGATTCTGGCAGCACCGGCGAAAATAACCGCAAAGAAAGATGTGAACATTGTGCTCAAAAAAGGTGCGGAAAAATCATCCATAACGTGTACAAAAAATGTACAGGCACAGGTGGATAATCAGACAAAGAAAGCAATATCTGTAAAAATTGCGGATGGAACAACGCTGAAAGTGGAATCCGGTGAATCCTGCACCATAACTCCGAAGGGAAAGAAAGAAGACACTTCCGGAGAAGACAAGACGGATGAAAAAGATAAGACGGATGGAAAAGACCAGAAAACAGACGATACCTCGGACGGAAATGCTTCTTCCGGCAGTTCTTCTTCGGGCAATTCTTCTGGTGGAACAACAGTTGAGACACCTTCAAAGCTGACCGAAGCGGATCTCTTAAAACAGGGCTATCAACTGAAGTGGCAGGACAACTTTGACGGAGTTTTTTTAAACCGTGCAGACTGGAATGTGGAACTGCATGAAAAAGGCTGGGTCAACAGTGAGTGGCAGGAATATGTGGATTCTGACAAAAATATTCAGGTCAAAGACGGAAAGCTGCTGATCAAGCCGGTGGAAACGGTGAATGCAGACGGAACCAGAAGCTACACGTCCGGTCGTATTAATACACAGGGCAAACATGATTTTAAGTATGGATATTTTGAGTGCCGTGCAAAAGTTCCGACCGGAAAAGGCTATCTGCCGGCATTCTGGATGATGCCGACGGACGAAAATCTGTATGGACAGTGGCCAAAATGCGGTGAGATCGACATCATGGAAGTGATGGGGCAGGAAACAAATAAAGCATATGGTACCATTCATTACGGAGAACCGCATGATCAGAGTCAGGGAACCTGTACGGTAGATGCAAAAAATAATTTTGCAGATCAGTATCATACATATGCCTGTGACTGGGAGCCAGGAAAGATTACCTGGTATATTGATGGTGTGAAATTTCATGAAGAGTCCGACTGGTTTTCTGCAAAGAGCGGGCAGGGCGAAGTGGCTTATCCGGCACCGTTTGATCAGCCGTTTTATATGATTTTGAATCTGGCGGTCGGTGGCAGCTGGGTAGGGTATCCGGATGATTCGACCACCTATGCCGATCAGCAGTTTGCAGTGGATTATGTGAAAGTATATCAGAAAGACAGTTATGACGAAAATGTGGAAAAACCGGTAAAGAATGTTATTTTAAGAGAGCCGGATACAACGGGAAATTATATTAACAACGGTGATTTCTCCATAGCAGAGAATTTAAGTGATGACAAAAACTGGAAATTTCTTACCACTTTAGATGGTGATGGAAAAGCAGAAATTAAGAATCATGAGATGGTTATTTCTACAGTAAATGTGGGAACCGCAGATTACAGCATTCAGCTGGTACAGCCGGATGTGCCGTTACAAAAAGGCGGAACATATAAAGTAACCTTTGATGCTTATGCGGATGAGGCGCGTACAATGATTGCAGATATTTCCGGACCGGATCATAATTATACGAGGTATTGGAAGGATACAAAAGTGGAACTTGGAACACAGAAAAAGACATATACTTATGCGTTTCAGATGACAGGTTCCGATGATGCCAACGGACGTCTGGAATTTAATCTGGGAAATACTGCTTCCACAGCAGCAGTGCACCTTTCCAATGTGCGCATTGAAAAGACCGGATATGAAGAAATCAAAGAAGACACCACAAAGAAAGTGCTTGCAGACGGAAATTATGTCTACAACGGTTCCTTCCAGGAAGGGAAGAACCGTCTGGGTTACTGGGACATCACGAAACCGGAAAATGCAACCACAGAGGTAACCGGTCTGGAAGATGGACGCCGTCTGAAAGTGGTAAGCCCAAAAGGAACTGTGGTAACAGCAGGACAGCAGGGGCTTGCTCTGAGCGAGGATACAAAATATGTGCTCAGTTTTTCGGCGCAGGCAAACGAAGCAGAAACTATGACAGTACATGTTGCCGGACAGAAATTTCAGGCAGAACTTACCAATGAAAAGAAAAATTACAGTTTTTCTTTTCAGACGGCAGCGGATCTGACAGATAAGAATATTTCCTTTGATCTCGGGTTGGGAACAACCGTATATCTCGACGATGTGCGGATTGATGAGGAGAGTCTGATCAAAAACGGAAGTTTTAATGCAGGCATGGCAGGTTTTGAAGTCTATTGCTATACACCATCCAATGTAACGTATGTTGTTGACTCCTTAAACGAAGACAATGCGGCAGATTTCACAATTAACGATACCGGAGAAGCTGACTGGCATATCCAGTTAAAGCAGACAGGGGTAAAACTCGAACAGGGACAATGGTATCGACTCTCCCTGAAAATGAAATCTTCTATCGACCGTAAAGTGTCTTATGCGTTGCAGAGAGATGGAAGCACCCATAAGGATGCAGATGGAAATGAGGACTGGACTCCATACTGCCAGGAAACCGTAGATCTGACCGGCGAATATCAGACGATCACGAAAGAGTTTCAGATGAAAGAGGATACAGATCCGGAAACGATCTTTAATATTGCCATGGGTGCAGTCGGTGGAAAACAGATTACACAGCAGCACAGAATCTGTATGGATGACATTGTGCTGGAAAAGATAGAGGCACCGGAGATCAAGCCGGAGGAAACCGGAAAGAATCTGCTGACCAATGGAGATTTTTCGGATGGAACGAATGGATGGGGCATTAATACAAATGCTGATCAGACGGCAACAACAGTAGTTACTGATGGCGGTATTGTGTTTCAGGTGAAAAATCCGGGCGAAAATGACTGGGATGTTCAGCTTAATCAGAATGGATTTACACTTGAAAAAGGATGTAAATATCGTGTAAAATTCAAAGTCACTTCGACGAAAGCACGAACCATAAAACTCGGCTTAATGGATAACAATTGCCAGAAGTGGTATGGCGGAGAAGATATTTCTCTGGGGGAAGCAGAGGAAAAGGAAGTTAGTTATGAATTTACGATGCAGCAGGACACAGATAATGATTCAAAAATGTTTATTTCCATGGGAAAAATCAGTGGTGAAAATACACCAGCTTCAGACATTACGCTGACGAATTTCTCTCTTGAGAAGATCACAGAGTAGTACCAGAAAGATAGTTTAAAAAGAAAACAGAAAAGACACCATGACAGAATCCATTTTTACGACAGGGGCGTGTCATGGCGTTTTTCTGCATATTGGGGGAAGAAAAGGGGGGGGAAGAGGAGTAATAAAAGGAGGCATTTGAATGAGAAAGAAGAGTTGGAAACAGGTAGCGGCAATTGTCATATGTGCGGCATTATTAAGTGGATGTACGGGAGAAAACGGACAGGAAAAAAATACCGGGCGTAAGGAAGGACAGGTTGTAAATATTTATTGCTGGAATGATGAGTTTAAGGAAATTTATGACAAATATGCATCAGATCTTGCTAAAAAACACGATGTTGAAGTGAACCTTGTCATAATTTCCAGTGATAACAATGCCTATCAGATCAATCTGGATGAAGCATTAAAAGAGCAGAATACATGTATTGATGATGACAAAGTGGATTTGTTTTTAATTGAGGCAGATTATGCATCAAAATATGTAAAGTCAGATAATTCCATTGATGTAAAAAAAACAGTGGGACTGACCGATGAGGATCTGAAGCAGCAATATGATTATACAAAGAAAATTGTATCGGAAAATGGAATACAAAAGGGAGTGACCTGGCAGGCAACGCCGGGGTTGTTTGCGTATCGCAGGTCCATTGCAAAAAAGGTATTGGGTACAGACGATCCGGATCAGGTACAAAAGCAACTGAAGGATTGGGATAAGTTTGATCAGGTTGCACAGAAGATGAATGCCGCCGGATATAAAATGTTATCGGGATATGATGATTCCTATCGGGCATTTTCCAACAATGTCTCACATCCCTGGGTGGTCGGTAACAAGATTGTTATAGATGAAAATATCAAGAAGTGGATTCGTCAGACGAAGGAATATGCTCAAAAAGATTATAACAATCATACCACACTGTGGAGTCCGCAGTGGACGCAGGATCAGGGACCGGATGGGAATGTTTTTGGCTTTTTCTATTCGACCTGGGGTATTAATTTTACTCTGATGGGAAATGCATTGGCAGACAGTAGTAAACCAGCAGAAAAAGGAAATGGAATTTACGGAGATTATGCTGTGTGTGAAGGTCCACAGGCATATTACTGGGGCGGTACATGGATGTGTGCGGCGCAGGGAACCGATAATATTCCTTTTATCAGGGATTTGATGAAGCGTCTGACGTGTGATACCAAAACCATGAAGCAGATTACATTGGATACGCAGGACTATACCAATAATGAGAAAGCAATGGATGAGATTGCAAAAAGTGACTATCAGTCGGATTTCCTTGGTGGACAAAATCATATTGCACTTTTTGCAGAGGCTGCAAAGAAAATTGATATGAGTAATATATCAGATTATGATAAGGACTGTAATGAGCAGATTCAACAGTGTCTGCATCCGTATTTTGAAGGTAAAATTTCACTTGCGCAGGGAATGGACGATTTTTATAAAAAGATGGAGCAATTGCATCCGGAATTATCCCATTAATTTAGGCAGAAAGAGAGGAAATACCTATGAAGTGGTTGAATCAGATCAGTATTAAAGTAAAGGTTATGCTGCCAATTTGTATTTTGGGAATTGTTATTCTTTTGGCAAGTATTTCAAGTCTTGTAAATTCGAAAAGGCTGTTGCAGGCGGGGGTCGTAATTTCGCAGGATTGTTCGAAGAGTATTGAACTATTGATGGATATGTCATCCGAGTTGGAATCCATGGGGAAAAATATGTATGGACACTGTGATGCGGAAAATTCTATTTCCAAAGAAAGCTTTGCAACAACTATCCATGAAAAGCTGGAATCTATGGATAGTTATTTTAAACAGTATAAAAAACAGAAAAAAACAGCGCGGGAAAAAGAATATTTCGGGGCATTACAAAATCGCTTTAAAAAGTATAAAGAAGGAATGGAACAGGTCCTTACCGCAAGTTCAAAAGGCGATGCGGATGGTGCAACGGAGGCAATCAATGTGATACAGAAACCTTCGGAAGATTATCTCGCAAAGAAAATCAGCAGTCTGATTGCTATGCGGAAACAGGCAATGAATGATTCATTACAAGCACAGCAGGCAGCATATGAATTTTCAAGAGATTCTGCTATTGTATTCGTTGCAGTTTCAATGCTTATGATTTTGTTTTCTCTTTGGATTTGTCTGAAAGGGATTGTAGCACCGATGCACTATATCAGTCAGACATTGCAGAAAATGGTGGCAGATATTGAAAAAAATCAGGGAGATCTTTCTGTAAGATTAAAGATTTCAGGAAAAGATGAGATTGGTAAAGTCGGAAGGAATGTAAATGCGTTTATTGATACGCTTCAAAATGTTATGGGACGGATTACAGACAGTTCTTTGCGTATGAACCAGATTATCCGGGAGGTGGATGACAAGGTACGTAGTTCAAACGAAAATTCGGATGATATTTCCGCTGCCATGGAAGAATTATCGGCATCCATGATTTCCGTTGCGGATATGGTTTCCGGGATTACAAAAAATATGAAAGAAGTGGAAGATCGTACGAAAGAACTTTCGGAAAAATCGGATGGTCTTTTATCCTATTCAGATACGATGGATCAGAACGCGGATAAACTCAAAAATGATGCAATTTTAAATAAAAAAAATACGGGAGAAATTGTCACTGATATTATCGGAAAACTGCAAACAACAATTCAGGAAAGTAAAAAAGTAGAAAAAGTCAGTGAACTTACTAATGATATTTTAAATATTGCAGATCAGACCAATCTGCTTGCATTAAATGCATCCATTGAGGCAGCACGTGCAGGTGAAGCAGGACGTGGTTTTGCAGTAGTTGCCTCTGAAATTGGTAAATTATCGGAATCCAGCAGGGACGCAGCGGTTAATATCCAGTCCATCAATAGTACCGTGATTGGAACCGTGCAGGAATTGATAAAAAATGCTAACGCGCTGGTAACTTATATGGAACAGAATATACTTCCGGATTATGACAATTTTGTGTGTGCTGGGGCACAGTATAATGATGATGCAGTCTATATTAATGAAGTGGTTGAGAAGTTTCATCAGATGGCGGCAGATTTAAAACAGCGCACCGAGTCAGTAATGGAATATATTTCACAGATTCAGAGGGCGGTAGAAGAAGGTTCTGAAGGTATTAATCTTGTTGCAAAAAATACAGCCACGCTTTCCGAAGAAATTTCACACATTTCCAGCCAAATCATGTATAATAAAAAAATAGCTGATGTACTCAGTGAAGAAGCAGAACACTTTATTTAATAAAGGACACAGATGGAGAAGGCATGAAACGAAAAATTGCAATTATTGCAGACGGATGGCGCAGACATATTACATATGTCTGGATCCGGGGATGCAGGAATTACATCAAAGAACATGAGCTGGATATAGAAATTTCGGTATTTCACAGTTTCGGAAATTTTAGCAGGGATGAAAAATTCAATGCAGGAGAATACAATATCATCCATCTGCCGGATTTGTCACAGTTTGATGGTATTATTCTGGAAGTTACGAATATGCTGAATCAGAAAAAGAAGCAGCAGATCATACAGATTATCCAGGAGTCTGGGGTACCGGCAGTATCGCTGCTTGAAAAAATTCCGGGATTGTATCATGCAGGACCGGACAATTACGCAACAATGGAACAGATGGTGGAGCATCTGATAGTGGCTCATTCCTGCAAAACATTAAACTATGTGGGAGGACCGGCAGACAGCCAGGAAAATCTTTTGCGTTGGCAGGCTTATGAAGATGTCCTGCAAAGATATGGAATTCCGCTTGAAAATGACAGAATCTGGAATGAAAGCTATGAAGTGGAGAGCGGTGTCCGTGCATTCATACATTTTCAGGAAAAACATCTGCTGCCGGATGCCTTTGTCTGCGCAAATGAGAATATTGCGGTGGGGCTCTGCCATCAGGCACAGCAGGAAGGATTTAAAATTCCGGCTGATTTTTGTGTGACAGGATTTGATAATTTTGATAAAGCATCTTATTACAGACCGCGGATTACGACGGTGTCATACGAGAGAGAAGTCATTGCTGAGGCAGCAATGGATCTTCTGGTACAGATCTGGGGGCAGAATACAACAGCTGACTGTAAAACGGTTCCTGTACAAATGTTGTTTCAGGATAGTTGTGGCTGTAAACCAGAACAGGTAAGAAGCAGGAGTGAATATATTGAAGACCGGATTTTTCAGGAAGTGAGGGAAATTGATCTGCACAATGAGATTATGGAATTAAAGCACAATCTTATTGAGTGTGAAGATTATAAGCAGATGGCACAGTATTTTACAAAATGTGTCTGTGGTCTGCGTTGTAAAGGCGTGCGTATCTGGATGAATCAGGATCTGGTGGAGGAATCATTGAGCGATTCCATGGGTGAGGCTTCTTATATTACAGATGGATATCCGGATACCATGCACGTGATCTGTGAAAAGGGAATGGAGCAGGAATATTCATTGTATGTGTATGCACCACTGCATTTCCGGGAGCGGGAAGTAGGGTATGTTGTTCTGGCAGACTGCGATTATATGCTTGAAAATCAGTTCTTGTTTGAAACAATGAATACGTATCTGGAATCCCTGGAATATCTGTATCGCAAACTCAGGCTTCGAAAAGCAAACGAAAAATTATCCCGGTTGTATGTGCTGGATTCTCTTACAGGGTTGTATAACCGTATGGCATACCAGGAGTTTGCAGAGCCTTTGTATGAAAAATGCAGATTGCAAAAAAAACCGGTGACGGTTATGTTCATTGACGCGGATCATCTGAAATATATCAATGATACGTTTGGGCATGATATGGGGAATCTGGAAATTCGTGGGATAGCAGATGGGATTCGTAAAGTATTTCCGCCGGAAGCCGTTTCCATGCGGTACGGTGGAGATGAGTTTGTTGTACTGCTTCCGGGATGTGAAAAAACGCAGGCTGAAAGTTTAAAGGCAGCGTTTTTAAAAGCATTGGATGAAATATCAAAAAGTCTTCATGCTGAATTTGATGTGGAAGCGAGTATCGGATATGAGGTAGTTCTCTGCGGGGAAAAAAGTCTCAATGAATGTATCAATAATGCGGACGAAAAAATGTATCAGTTTAAAAAAGCGCGGAAAGCACAGCGCAAATAAGTGCTGTTTCTGGGAACCGGATGTCCGGTTCCCATTTTTTCTGAAATGATTGCAAAAGTACGGAAAATACCGTAAGATATAGGAATGAAGAAGGAGAACGGCATGTATTATTTGATGAATAAAAATGAGAAAATTGCAAAGACGGCATTTGAAGGGGGGCTGCCTGACTCCGGAGACGAGAAAGACGCTGATTGGACTGCGGGAGTTTGCGTTTGAAAAACACCCGAAGTATAATCTGACGGACTGGAGGTTAGAGGCACTGACTGCTGAGATGCATGCGATCATAGATGCAATTCTGGAAAAGGATGCTTTAAGAACGAAACAGATTGCGGTAAAATAAAAGTAGTTTTCAGAAAGAGAGAATAGAACATGAAGAAGCGAATCATTTCCGTGCTGCTTGCAACAGTGTTTGCGCTGTCTGTGATTGGATGCGGAACGAAAGATACAAAGGAACAGGATGCCTACCGGCAGTATGGAATTACCTGCATGGAGAGCGGAAAGTATGAAGATGCGGTCAAGGCATTTCAGAATGCGCTTGGAGAGTCGATCGGACATATCGGGGAGAAAGAACTGGATATCTGTTTTTACAAGGCAAAAGCACAGGCACTGGACGGAAAGACAAAAGATGCACTTGCAACGTATGATGCCATTATCAAATATAATAAAGATGCACGCGCATACTATCTGCGCGGAGATCTCTATATGGATATGGGAGAAGAAAAAAAGGGCAAGGCAGATTTTGAGAGTGCTGTGCAGCATGGCAAAAAAAATTATGAAATCTACATTGGAATCTATGAGTCTTTGAGCCGGCACGAGAAAAAGGATGAGGGACAGAAATATCTGTCTGCTGCGATGGAGATCAAAGGGGATAAACCGGAAGACGAACTGTATAAAGGAAGAATCAGTTATCTGCTCGGTGAAAATAAAGATGCCATCAGTTATCTGGAAAAAGCAAAAGAACATAAGCAGATGCTGGCATCGTATTATCTGGGACTTGCATATGATGCCAATGGAGATTCGGACAAGGCAAAGAAATGTATCGCGGAGTATATAAAGAGTGGAGTGGCTACATCCTATGATTTGTATGAACTTGGCATGCAGGAGATGCAGGATGGAAATTATAAGAATGCACTGACTTATTTTAATTCCGGTCTGGAACTGGAGAAAGTGCCGAATAAGCAGAATCTCATGAAAAGTGCCATTGCGGCATATGAGTACAGTGGCGACTTTGATTCCGCGAAAAAGATGATGAAGGAATATTTAAAGGCTTATCCGGATGATGAGGAAGCAAAACACGAGAATACATTTTTGGAGACTAGATAATGGGTGAACCAATTGTTTTAGAAGATTTTAAAGAGAGAGTTATTCTGGTGGGTGTAAGTGAGCAGGATGGAGACGATGCAGAGGATTCGCTCGCTGAGCTTGCCGAACTGGTAAAGACTGCGGGGGCATCGGTTGCCGGTACGCTGATTCAGAAACGGGAGCTGATCCATCCGGGAACCTATGTGGGAACCGGAAAAGTAGCAGAGATTGCAGAACTTTTAGAGCACACGGGGGCAACGGGAATTGTCTGTGATGATGAATTGTCCCCTGCGCAGTTAAAAAATCTGGAGACGATGTTAAATACCAAGGTGATGGACCGGACGCTTATCATACTGGATATTTTTGCAGCCCGTGCAACAACCAGTGAGGGAAAAATTCAGGTGGAACTTGCTCAGCTGAAGTACCGCCTGAGCAGATTAACCGGACTTGGCAGATCCATGTCCCGTCTGGGTGGTGGAATCGGTACCCGTGGACCGGGAGAAAAAAAGCTTGAGATTGACCGCCGTCTGATCAATGACCGGATTGCACAGCTCAACCGGGAATTAAAAGAAGTGGTCAAACACCGCGAAATTGCCAGAGCAAAAAGAGAGCGCAATGCAGTTCCGGTTGTGGCAATTGTCGGATATACAAATGCCGGAAAATCCACCCTCCTGAATCATCTGACGGACGCAGAGGTTTTAGAGGAGGATAAACTGTTTGCAACGCTGGACCCGACGACACGGATGCTGGAGCTGGAAGGACACCAGCAGGTGCTGCTGACGGATACGGTAGGTTTTATACGGAAACTGCCGCATCATCTGATTGAGGCATTTAAAAGTACACTGGAAGAAGCCAAATATGCGGACTATATTATTCATGTAGTGGATGCTTCCAATCCGCAGCGCGACAAGCAGATGTATATCGTCTATGAGACACTTGATCATCTTGGAGTTAAAAATAAAAAAATTCTGACGCTTTTTAATAAGATCGATATCAGAACCGATGATGACCCACTGCAGGATTTTCGTGCGGATCATGTTCTTCAGATTTCCGCAACGGAAAATGCCGGACTGGATGCAGTAAAAGATGTGCTGCAGGAAATGTTAAGAGAAGATAAAATTTATATTGAACGCGTGATTCCCTATGCGCAGGCAGGTGTATTGCAGCTTGTACGAAATAAGGGAGAACTTGTCTCAGAAGAGTATGTGCCGGAAGGAATTTCCATTCGGGCATATGTCCCTATGGAGGTATACGGAAAACTGTAATCGCTGTGTGTGAAATTTTATAATCCTTTCTTTTGGCTATGGTTTTAATGGAAATAAATGAAAAAATAAGTAAACAACAGGAAATACAAGTCGTAACAGGTAACTTTTTGGAAAATTAATGGGAATAGGAAATTGTGGAATATGGGAGGATTTCCTAAAATATAGGCATCTAATGATAATATGATTTTACAGGAGGACAGTCAGGATGTCAGATGTTGTTGAAAAACAGCCGTTAACCGAAGATTACCTGAAGAAGATGGATGCCTACTGGCGCGCAGCCAATTACCTTGGTGCCGCACAGTTATATCTGCTGGATAATCCACTTCTTCGAGAGCCGCTTACCAGAGATCAGGTAAAGAAAAAGATTGTTGGTCACTGGGGAACCGTACCGGGACAGAACTTTGTCTATGTACATTTAAACCGTGTGATCAAAAAGTATGATCAGGATATGATTTTAATTTCCGGCCCGGGACACGGCGGAAACTTCTTTGTTGCCAATACTTATCTGGAAGGTACCTACAGCGAGGTATATCCAAATATCGGAGAAGATCTGGATGGATTGAAGAAACTGTGTAAGCAGTTCTCTTTCCCGGGAGGAATCTCCAGCCATGTAGCTCCGGAAACTCCGGGCTCCATCAACGAAGGTGGTGAGCTGGGATATTCCCTGGCACATTCGTTTGGTGCGGTATTTGATAACCCGGATCTGATTGCTGCCTGTATCGTGGGAGACGGTGAGTCCGAGACTGGACCTCTTGCAACTTCATGGCAGTGTAATAAGTTCTTAAATCCGGAGAGCGATGGAGCGGTTCTTCCGATCCTTCATCTGAATGGATATAAGATCAGTAATCCAACCATTCTTGCACGTATTTCTCAAGAAGAACTTGAGCATTTCTTTGATGGATGCGGATGGAAACCATATTTTGTAGAGGGCGATGATCCAATGACCATGCACCGCAAGATGGCAGAGACGCTTGATACCGTTATGGACGAAATCAAGGCGATCCAGAAGAATGCAAGAGAAAACCACGATACCACAAGACCAAAGTGGCCAATGATTGTACTTCGTACTCCAAAGGGATGGACAGGGCCAAAGGTTGTAGACGGAAAGCAGATCGAGGGATCTTTCCGTGCGCATCAGGTTCCGATCATGATGGACAAACCGGAGCATCTGGAAATGTTAAAAGAGTGGTTACTCAGCTACCATCCGGAAGAATTGTTTGATGAGAATGGAAAACTGATTCCGGAACTGAAAGCACTTGCACCGACCGGAGACCGCAGAATCGGTTCTAACCCACATGCAAACGGTGGTAAGCTCTTACGTGACTTAAGACTTCCAGATTTCCGTGATTATGCACTTGATGTTCCGGCACCGGGAAGCGTTGAGGCACAGGATATGGTAGAACTTGGCGGATTTGTCCGTGATATCTTCAAACTGAATGAGGATTCCAAGAACTTCCGTATTTTCGGACCGGACGAGACAATGTCAAACCGTCTGATGAAAGTCTTTGAGGAGACAAACCGTGACTGGAACAATGAAAAACTGGATTCCGATGAATTCCTTGCTACAGATGGCCGTGTTATGGATTCTATGTTAAGTGAGCATATGTGTGAGGGATGGTTAGAGGGATATCTTCTGACAGGACGGCATGGATTCTTTGCAAGTTATGAAGCATTTATCCGTGTGGTAGATTCTATGTGTGCACAGCATGCAAAGTGGTTAAAGGTATGTAATCAGCTTCCGTGGAGACAGTCCATTGCTTCCCTGAACCTGATTCTTACATCCAATGTATGGCAGCAGGATCACAATGGATTTACCCATCAGGACCCGGGATTTTTAGATCATATTGCAAATAAGAAGGCAGATGTGGTACGTCTTTATCTGCCACCGGATACCAACTGTCTGCTGTCCTGCTTTGATCACTGCATCAGAAGCCGCGATTATGTGAATGTGCTTGTTACATCCAAGCATCCGAGACAGCAGTGGCTGACCATGGAACAGGCAGTAAAGCATTGTACACAGGGTATCGGCATCTGGGAGTGGGCAAGCAACGACCAGGGACAGGAGCCGGATGTGGTTATGGCATGCTGTGGAGATACTCCGACACTGGAGACATTAGCAGCAGTTACGATTTTAAGAAAAGCAATGCCGGAGATTAAGATTCGTGTGATCAATGTTGTCGATCTGATGAAACTTGAGCCAAGCACCAAGCATCCGCATGGTCTGACAGATGCAGAGTACGATGCACTGTTCACCAAAGATAAGCCAATCATCTTTGCATTCCATGGGTATCATACACTGATCCACGAGCTGACCTATCGTCGTACCAACAGAAATATTCATGTATACGGATATCAGGAGGAAGGAACCATCACAACACCATTCGATATGCGTGTACAGAATGAGATTGACCGTTTCCATCTGGTAAAGAGCGTAATTGAGCATCTTCCACAGTTAGGAAATCGTGGCGCTTATCTGACACAGAAAATGAATGACAAGCTTGTAGAACACAAGCAGTACATTCATGAGTATGGTGTTGATATGCCGGAGATCCGTGACTGGAAATGGGATTTATAAAATAAAATATCAACAGGATTCTTTGCGGAACTGTGCCGGAGTCATCCGGTGCCGTTCCGTAAATATTTTGTAGAAATATCCTTTGTTTTTGTAGCCGACTTCGGCAGCAATCGCATCGATTGTCAGTCTGGTGTGCAGCAACAGTTCTTCGGCTTTCTGCAGACGCAGATGCTGCAGATATTCCGTATAAGTCATTCCGGTCCGGTTTTTCAGTAACCGGTTGAAATAATCTTCCTGAAAATGGAATTCTTCACAGAGCATTCGTATGGAAATGTTTTTCATATGCTGCTTCATATAATCAGAAATTTCTTCATATAAAATCCAGTTCATTTTCTGTCGCAGTTTTTTTGACAGCGAAAATTCATATTGTGTATTTAAAATACGAAAAATGCGCAGGAGAAGTCCCCGACAGATGATCGGAGAAGCCTCATCATGACGCTGTAATTCCAAAAGAAGTGATGTCATGGTTTCATCCATCTGTGAGACTGCCTCCTCTGCCTGAGGGAGAAAATGCAGATATTGCTGGAGCGATTTCTGTTCCATCAGTGCCATCTTCAGGAACGAGCTGATACGCTCTGTTGTAATCTGCCGTTTCATAATGTCCTGAAACATCACATTGGTAATGCCAAGAAACAGAAGTGTGGCAGAAGTTCCTTCCATGATTTCCTGATGCAGACAGTTTTTGTCGATCAGGCAGACTTCACCCCGGTGAAAAGTAAATTCATTGCCCAGAATTTTCTGCCGGTATTCTCCGTCAATGATATAAAACAATTCCAGATATTCGTGTGAGTGCATCTGCGTGCGCATGCCGGGTGTAAACTCTTTTTCATAAAGGAACGAGGGCTGGGAGGGCAGAATCGTTGCAGAAAGCATATGTCCGTCATGAATATCCCACAGCAGGGAAAACAGATGTTCATTTTCCGGAAGCGGATAGGTTTTGACAACGCTTTCATGAGCCGAATATTCCGGATGCAGAATCTGAAACCGGCTGAAGTTATCCGGGATCTGTGTATTTGCACTCTGATAAATCAAATGTTTTGTAAAATTCTTCAAATCCATGGAACGTCTCCTGTAAAAAATTACTCCACCATGGAGGTGGAGTAATTGTAAGTGTATGTTTTTGCCTGTTATTTATTTCATGGCGTTTTTCTTGGCGATGGAAGCACGCTTGCGCATCGTAGGATCCAGAATTCTCTTGCGGATACGCAGGCTTTCCGGAGTTACCTCAAGAAGCTCGTCGGTATCAATGAAGTCAAGAGCCTGCTCTAAGCTTAATTTGCGAGGCGGAACCAGAGTCAGTGCCTCATCTGCAGAAGAGGAACGTGTATTGGTCAGATGCTTTTTCTTGCAGACATTTAACTCAATATCTTCGGCTTTGGAACTCTGCCCGATGATCATACCGGAATATACTTTTTCGCCAGGTCCGATAAAGAGCGTACCACGCTCCTGTGCGGAGAACAGACCGTAAGTTACGGATTCACCGGTCTCAAATGCAATCAGGGAACCGGTAGAACGGTAAGCGATCTCACCGCGGAATGGCTCATATCCGTCAAACATGGTATTGATGATACCGTTTCCTTTGGTGTCGGTCATGAACTCCCCACGATATCCGATCAGACCACGGGAAGGAATCTTGAACTCCAGACGGGTATAACCGCCGGCAATGGAACCCATATTTAAAAGTTCACCTTTCCGCTGCTGCAGTTTGGAGATGACGGCGCCGGTAAATTCATCCGGTACATCCACGTAAGCAAGTTCCATTGGCTCAAGTTTTTTGCCATTCTCATCGTAGTGATAGAGAACCTCGGCTTTGCTGACTGCAAATTCATATCCTTCACGGCGCATATTCTCGATCAGGACGGACAGATGCAGTTCACCACGGCCGGATACTTTTAAGCTGTCCGGGCTGTCGGTTTCTTCGACACGGAGAGAAACATCGGTATTTAACTCACGGAACAGTCTGTCGCGGATATGACGGGAAGTGACATATTTTCCTTCCTGACCGGCGAGAGGACTGTCGTTTACGATGAAATTCATGGAGATAGTCGGCTCGGAAATCTTCTGGAACGGAATAGCTACCGGATTTTCCGGAGAACAGATGGTATCTCCAATGTGAATGTCCGCAATACCGGAGATGGCTACGATGGAACCGATCTTTGCTTCACTGACATCTACTTTATTTAAACCATCGAACTCATACAGTTTGCTGATGCGGACTTTCTCAAGTTTGTCCGGATCGTGATGGTTGACAACGACTGCTTCCTGGTTGACTTTCAGGGAACCGTTGTCGACTTTACCGATACCGATACGGCCAACGTATTCGTTGTAATCGATGGTACTGATTAAAACCTGTGTGTTGGCATCCGGATCTCCGGTCGGGGCCGGGATATAGTTTACGATCGTCTCGAAAAGAGGAGTCATGTCCTTCTTTTCATCGTCGAGATTATACATAGCGTATCCGTCTCTTGCGGAAGCGTAGATGAACGGGCAGTCAAGCTGCTCATCGGAAGCATCCAGATCCATGAAAAGCTCTAACACCTCATCAATCACTTCTGCAGGGCGCGCTTCCGGACGGTCGATCTTGTTGATGCAGACAATAACCGGGAGATTTAAAGCAAGTGCTTTCATCAGTACGAATTTGGTCTGCGGCATGGTTCCCTCGAATGCGTCTACGACGAGGACTACACCATTTACCATCTTAAGAACACGCTCTACCTCACCACCGAAATCGGCATGGCCAGGCGTATCGATAATGTTGATTTTTGTATCCTTATAAAATACAGCGGTATTTTTGGACAGGATAGTGATACCACGCTCACGCTCGATATCGTTGGAATCCATGACACGTTCCTGTACTTCCTGATTGGCACGGAACACACCGCTTTGTTTTAACAGCTCATCGACCAATGTGGTTTTACCATGATCGACATGGGCGATGATTGCGATATTACGAATGTCGTCTCTTGTTGTTACCATAAATTTAACCTTCTTTTTAATATTGTTTAACTTTACATAAATAACCTATCCTATTTTATCATAAAAAGTTGATTTCGCAAGCTTTTTTCAACGTACACCGGCGATTTAAGCGTTTTAGATAGTTTTCGCCGGCCTTATCGACAAGGTTTGATGATTTCTACCAACCATTAAATGGTAAAACAGAAGCCTATCAAAAATTTCCACAAAAGGAAGGAGTATTCATGGCAGATAAAATGTGTGAAAACAATCAGGTCACTATTATGGGAGAAATTGTATCGGACTTTTCGTATAGTCACGAGGTATATGGGGAAGGATTTTATATGGTGGAAGTATCTGTCCATCGCCTGTCCAGTTTCGTCGATTATATTCCGGTGATGGTATCGGAGCGTCTGGTCAATGTGCAGGAGAGTGCGGAGGGAAAATGCGTCTATATTACAGGACAGTTCCGTTCATTCAACCGGCATGAGGAGCATAAAAACCGTCTGGTGTTATCGGTTTTTGCGAGGGAGTTTGAACTGGTTGAGCAGTTTGAGGAAGAAAATGCAGCCAACCAGATTTTTCTGGATGGATTTATCTGTAAAGAATCGGTATACCGTAAAACACCTCTGGGAAGGGAGATCGCGGATCTTCTGGTCGCAGTCAACCGGTCATATGGCAAGTCGGACTATATTCCCTGCATCTGCTGGGGCAGAAATGCAAGATTTGCATCCGGATTCGAGGTCGGATCACATGTGCAGATCTGGGGAAGAATCCAGAGCCGCGAGTATGTAAAGAAAGTCAGTGAGACACAGGTGGAGCAGAGGGTTGCTTACGAGGTATCCGTCAGCAAGATTGAATTCCTGGAGTAGACTTGATTATTTGACGCTTTTGTGTTATCTTACATAGGATTTCATTTGGTTAAGAGATATCATGGAGGCTGAAATGGACAGAGGAGTGATTCAGGTTTATTATGGAGAGGGACATGGTAAATCGACCGCGGCAATCGGGAATGCAATTCGTATTGCCAGCGAGGGAAAAAGCGTCATTATCATTCAGTTCTTGAAGGGAAAAAATGAAAACGAACTGACATTTTTAAGCCGGCTGGAGCCGGAAATAAAAATATTCCGTTTTGCAAAATCGGATGAGTGTTTTGAGGCACTTTCCGAGGAGGCAAAACAGGAAGAAAGTATGAATCTGCGCAATGGATTCAATTACGGAAAGAAAGTCGTTACGACAGGTGCCTGTGATATGCTAATCTTAGACGAGGTACTTGGAATTGTGGACGAAAAGGTGATAAGCCCTGAAGAAATCTGTGAGCTGTTTGCCGCAAAGCCGGAAGAAATGACTCTGGTCTGCACAGGACGCGTTCTGGATGAAAAAATCCGTGAGGCAGCAGACGAGGTTTATAATATCGCACCGGAGAAATAGATTGACAGACTATGCCGGTGGTGGTAGAATGAAAGAAATACATGGGATAGAGGTCGCGTAATTCATGAGTAGCCTGTTGGATGTGGCAGACACAGTCGAATGCAGGTAAAAGGGGAAAGCGCCGAAAGAACCGGATGACTGCAGTCTGGTTTTTGGGCATGCGGTGAATAATCGTATGACTGTCAGAAGCGTATGAGCGTGGATGGAGAGCTATCAGATCTAAAAAAGGTTAGATTGACCAGCTCGTTTTGAGCTGTTTTTTTTATTTAGAAAGGAGAATAAAACAGTGGCAATTTTTAAGGGAGCCGGAGTCGCAATCGTGACACCAATGAAGAACAATGAGGAAGTTAATTATGATAAACTTGAGGAACTGATCAACCAGCAGATTGACGGTGGTACAGATGCCATCGTAATTGCAGGTACGACAGGAGAAAGCGCAACACTTACGATGGAAGAACACCGTGATGTGATCAAGGCAGCCATCGAGTTTACAAAACATCGTGTTCCGGTTGTGGCAGGTACCGGTTCAAACTGCACACGTACAGCCATCCAGCTTTCACAGGAGGCAGAAGAGGCAGGAGCAGACGGACTTCTGATCGTTACACCATATTATAACAAGGCAACACAGGCAGGCCTGATCAGCCATTATTCACAGATCGCAGACAGCACCAAGTGCCCGATCATCATGTACAACGTACCGGGGCGTACCGGATGCAATCTTCTTCCGGAGACCGTGGCAGAACTGGTTCGCACCAAGAGTAATCTCGTAGGATTAAAAGAGGCAACCGGAAATCTGGCACAGGCTTCTAAAACCATGGCACTTACAGACGGAAAACTGGATCTGTATTCCGGAGAAGATGGACTTGTCGTACCACTGATGTCCATCGGAGCTGTCGGTGTTATTTCGGTATGGAGCAATGTGGCACCGGGCAAAGTACACGCAATGTGTGAAAGCTTCTTCAAGGGTGATATTAAGACAGCAAGAAAACTGCAGCTGGAGGCGCTTCCACTGGTAGATGCACTGTTTTCCGAAGTAAATCCGATTCCGGTTAAGAAGGCATTAAACCTGATGGGTATGGAAGTAGGATCGCTTCGTTCCCCACTCTGTGAGATGAGCGAGGCTAATGCAAAGAAACTTGCAGAAGTAATGAAAAATTATGGAATTTTAGCATAGATCAGGGAGGCACAAAAGAAAATGACAAGAGCGATCATGAATGGCTGCAATGGGAAGATGGGACAGTGTATCACAGGAATCTGTGCGCAGGATGAGGACATTGAGATTGTTGCAGGAATTGATACTTATGATGGAATCAAAAATGATTATCCGGTATTTGCCAGTCTGAAAGAGTGTACGGTGGATGCGGATGTAATCATTGATTTTTCCAATGCAAAAGCAGTGGATGCGCTGCTTGCATATGGCGTGGAAAAACAGATTCCGATCGTGCTTTGTACGACAGGACTTTCCGAACAGCAGCTTGCCGATGTGGAAAAAGCATACGAAAAAGTTGCAATTTTAAAATCCGCAAATATGTCTCTCGGAATCAATACTCTGATGGAACTGCTCAAAAAAGCTGCACAGGTATTTGCGCCGGCAGGATTTGATATGGAGATTGTAGAGAAACATCATAACCAGAAGCTGGATGCACCGAGCGGCACGGCACTGGCATTGGCGGATTCCATGAATGAGGCACTGGATGAGGCATATACCTATACCTATGACCGAAGCCAGAAGCGCCAGAAGAGGGATAAATACGAAATTGGAATATCTGCGGTTCGTGGAGGCAACATTGTCGGAGAGCATGAAGTGATTTTCGCCGGACAGGATGAGGTGATTGAATTCAAGCATACGGCATACTCCAAGGCGGTATTTGCAAAGGGTGCGGTGGAAGCAGCAAAATTTTTAAAAGGAAAGCCTGCAGGACATTATGATATGGCAGATGTCATTGCGGCAAAATAAACGGGAAGAGAGGCACTGATAATCAGTGCCTTTTTTGCGCAAAATGTTTGACAGTGCAGCTGGTTCATATTTATAATGGAAAGAAGAAACCTGACGATAAGAAAGAGGTAGAAAATGAAAAATAAAACCAGAAGGCTTGCAGCATTTTTGCTTTCTGCAGCAGTTGTCATAACTGCTGTTCCGGGAATGCAGGAACGGGTTTATGCCCAGAAAACCGGCGGATACACAGAGTCACCCAAAAGTGAAAATGTTCCGGTGGTAAAAGAAACAAAATCCAGGCTGAAAAAGGCAGAAGCAGTGCCGTCCGCCTATATGAACAAGTTGTCGGAACTTACGATCCGCTATCCTGGCGTGCGTGATCAGGGAAAATATGATACGTGCTGGGCATTTTCCGCAATCGGACTTGCGGAGTTTGATCTGATTGCAGACAATCAGACGGCAGACAAAAGTATTGATCTGAGTGAATTGCAGCTTGCCTATTTTACTTATAATAATGTAGAAGACCCGCTGGGTGGAACATTTGGCGATTCTTTAAATATTATGAACCATAAAAATTATCTGACCATGGGCGGAAATCTGGATTTCGCGAGCCGGACGCTTCTGCAGTGGGAAGGGGTGACGGACGAGAACCGTGTACCGTACGCTCTGGCACCGACCACCACGACACTGGCAAAAAGCTACGCTTTTGATCAGGATGTGGCACATCTGCAGAATGTATATATTATTAATATTCACAAAAATGCTACCCAGGTGAAACGTGAGATTATGCAGCACGGATCTGCCGGGCTGGGACTGTATATGGACGGAACGGCCAACTATGTGGGATCTGCAGTCTATGCAGAAACAGGAGAGAATGTGGCAACCTATTACTGCCCGACAAGCAGTGTTGCATCGAACCATGCAGTAAATATTGTGGGCTGGGATGATAATTTTCCGGCATCTTCGTTTAAAAATAAACCGGCAGGAGACGGAGCATGGCTTTGCAGGAACAGCTGGTCGGATAAGACAGAAAACAATATCAACAGTTATTTCTGGCTTTCTTATTATGATAAATCCATCGAGGATGCTGCATGGATTTTTGATTTTGAGTCTGCGGATAATTATGATTATAATTATCAGTATGATGGTGGGGCAGATGTGGGAAAACTGCGTGGAATTTCGACTTCAGCGAATATTTTCAGGGCAAAAAAGGCAGATAATGAACTGGTGAAAGCAGTTTCAATTTCCCTTTCCAAAGATGCGAATGTTCCATATACGATCCGTGTATATACGAATCTGACAAACCTGCATAATCCTAAGAGTGGCATACTTGCAGCAAAGGTGTCCGGTACAACAACGTATGCCGGAACCCATACCATCAGGCTGAATAAAGCGGTATCCGTACCTCAGGGAACTTACTATGCGGTTGTGGTAGAACTGCAGAAAAGCGGTGCCGGACTCGATATGGAATATGCAGTCAGTGACAGCAGTTTAACCAGCCGGGTATATTGTGATTATAATCAGAGTTTCCTCTATCGCGGTGGCAGCTGGGAAGATGTGGCGGATGTAAGCACCAGTTACGGCGGAAGAATCGGAAACATCTGTATCAAGGCATATGCGGATAATGCAGGGACAAGTATCGGTGCGGTAGAGAATATAAAAGCGGTCCGCTGTGCAAAAAATGCAGTGCGTATTTCCTGGGGCAAAACGGCAGGTGCGAAAGGGTATGAAATTTATCAGGCATCCAGCAAGAACGGAACTTATAAAAGGATTGCAGCTACAACGTCCACAAAGTACAAAATTAAGACAACCTCAAAGAAGTCGGTATATTATAAAGTACGCGCTTATAAGACAACGCAGGGCATTCGGATCTGTGGGAATTTTTCGGGATCTGTTGCTGTGAAACGTTAAAAGAAAGGAAAAAGAATGACCATTTTAATCAAAGGGGGACATGTCATCAATCCGGCAACACAGATGGATGAGGTGGCAGATGTCCTGATCGAAGATCAGAAGATAAAAAAGATTGGAAAAGAACTTCCGGAAAAAGAAGCCGAACGTGTGATCAATGCGGACGGATGTTATGTGATGCCGGGATTTATTGATATGCATGTACATTTCCGCGATCCGGGATTTGAACAGAAAGAGGATATTTATACCGGGATGCAGGCCGCTGCGCATGGTGGATATACGACAGTGCTGACCATGCCGAATACAAAGCCGGTAGCAGACAATCCGGATATTGTCAATTATGTGCACAACAAAGCAAAATCCGGGAGCTGTATTCATGTCCTGCAGGTTGGTGCGGTGACAAAGGGACAGCAGGGAAAAGAGCTTGCGGATATTGAAGGAATGGTTAAGGCAGGAAGTCCGGCAATCAGCGAGGACGGAAAATCTGTCATGGATGCTGCTTTGTATCGGGACGGTATGCTTGAAGCAGCGCGTCTGGGCATTCCGGTACTTGCCCATTGCGAAGATATCCATATGGTACGCGGAGGTGTCATGAATGCCGATGCAAAAGCAAAAGAACTGGGACTTCCGGGAATTACCAATTCCGTGGAGGATGTGATTGTTGCAAGAGATATTATTCTGGCAAAAGATACCGGGGCACAGCTTCATCTGTGTCATTGTTCCACAAAGGATTCCGTGCTCATGGTAAAAGTGGCAAAGGAAGAAGGTGTCCGGGTGTCGGCAGAAGTGTGTCCGCATCACTTTACGCTGTCCACAGACGATATGAAAGAAGCGGATACCAATTACAAGATGAATCCGCCACTCCGCACAAAGGAAGACGTGAAAGCACTGCGTGAGGGACTACGGGATGGCATTATGGAAGTGATTTCCACAGACCATGCGCCACACACGTTTGAAGATAAAAACCGTTCGATGCAGGAAGCACCGTTTGGAATTGTCGGACTGGAAACCGCCGCATGTCTTACACATAATGAACTGGTACTCGGTGGATATCTGACGCCGATGCAGATGGCAGCGTGTATGAGTTACCATCCGGCACAGATTGTCGGTATTGATAAGGGAGATATCCAGCCGGGAAAAGCGGCAGATGTCGTGATCTTTGATCCAGAGGAAACCTACCGCATTGACAAAAACACATTTGCTTCCAAGGGAAGAAATACACCGTTTGACGGGAAAGAAGTTACGGGACGTGTAAAGTGCACGATCTGTGACGGCGAAGTTGTATTTAATGAATTAAATAAGTAATAAATTAAGAAGGGAAATCAATCACATGATCAACAAATTAGTAGAAAAAATTAAAAAGACCAACGCACCTATCGTTGTGGGACTCGATCCGATGCTTTCTTATGTGCCGGAGCACATACAAAAAGCAGCGTTCGCTCAGTTCGGTGAGACGTTAGAGGGAGCAGCAGAAGCCATCTGGCAGTACAATAAAGCTATTGTCGATGCAACATACGACCTGATTCCTGCAGTGAAGCCGCAGATCGCGATGTATGAGCAGTTTGGTGTGGCCGGTGTAGCGGCATTCCAGAAGACGGTAGATTACTGCCACGAGAAAGATCTGGTTGTGATCGGAGATGTAAAGCGTGGGGATATCGGTTCCACATCCGCAGCCTATGCGACCGGACATCTCGGAAAAGTACAGATCGGAAGCAAAACATATACCGGTTTTAATGAGGATTTTGCTACAGTAAATCCATATCTGGGAACCGATGGTATCAAGCCGTTTGTGGATGTATGCAAAGAAGAAAAGAAAGGAATCTTTATTCTCGTAAAGACCTCTAATCCATCCAGCGGAGAGTTCCAGGATCGTCTGATCGACGGTCGTCCGCTGTATGAACTGGTTGGTGAAAAGGTAGCAGAGTGGGGAAGCGAATGTATGGGAGATTCCTACAGCTATGTTGGAGCAGTTGTCGGAGCAACGTATCCGGAGCAGGGGGAAATTCTTCGTAAAGTGATGCCGAAGTCGTTTATTCTCGTACCGGGATATGGCGCACAGGGAGGACAGGGCAAGGATCTGGTACATTTCTTTAACGAGGATGGATTGGGAGCAATTGTAAACTCTTCCCGTGGTATTATCTGTGCTTACAAACAGGATAAGTATAAAGAGCAGGGAATGACACCGGAGAACTTTGCAGATGCCTCCCGTCTGGCAGTCAAGGATATGATCGCAGATATATCCGGAGCGCTTGCACAGAGATAAAAATAAAGTCGTGATTTTACAAAAGGGAGACAGTTGGATTTTATGAGTGAAAAATTTCAGGAAAATGTTACGGTGCTGAGGCAGCAGTGCATCGGAAAAGATATCTATGACATGACAATCCAGACGAAGCATATTGCAGGACATGCAAAGGCAGGACAGTTTGTATCATTGTACAGTAATGATGCCAGCAAACTGCTGCCACGTCCGATCAGCCTGTGTGGGATTGATGCAGAGGCAGGAACACTTCGGCTGGTATATCGGGTAACGGGAGAAGGAACCGGAACGGAAGAATTCTCTCGGTTAAAAGCGGGCGATACGATCCGGGTACTGGGACCGCTTGGAAACGGATTTACCGTGGAGCCGGGAAAGAAAGCTTTCCTGATCGGTGGCGGAATCGGAATTCCTCCGATGCTTGAGCTGGCAAAAACGATCAAAGCTGCAGGCACCTGTGAATTTGTCAGTGTGATGGGATACCGGGATGCACAGACGTTTCTTCTGGATGAATTTAAAGAACAGGGAGACTGTTACGTGGCAACGGAAGATGGAAGTGTCGGTGCAAAGGGAAATGTGCTGGATGCCATCAAAGAGTATATGTTAAATGCAGATGTAATATATGCGTGCGGACCGACACCGATGCTGCGGGCGTTGAAAGCGTATGCAGCAGAGCAGGGCATGACCTGTTATATTTCCATGGAAGAACGGATGGCATGCGGAATCGGTGCATGTCTGGCATGTGTGTGCAATTCCAAAGAAAAAGATGCACATTCCAATGTGAAAAACAAGAGAATCTGTAAAGAAGGGCCGGTATTTCTGGCTGAGGAGGTGGATCTGTAATGAATACAAGTGTGGAATTATGTGGTGTTACCTTAAAAAACCCGGTAATGACGGCATCCGGAACCTTTGGCTCCGGAGCAGAATACAGTGAATTTACAGACTTAAACCGGCTTGGTGCGGTGGTTACCAAAGGTGTGGCAAATGTACCGTGGCCGGGAAATCCGACTCCGCGTGTGGCAGAAGTCTATGGCGGGATGCTCAACGCCGTGGGATTGCAGAATCCGGGAATTGATCTGTTCTGTGAGAGAGATATTCCATTCCTGAAAAAATATGATACTAAAATTATTGTAAACGTATGCGGACACTCGACAGAGGAATATGTGGAAGTGGTAAAACGGCTGGCAGAAGAGCCGGTGGACATGCTGGAAATCAATATTTCCTGCCCGAACGTAAAAGAGGGTGGAATTGCTTTTGGACAGGATCCGAAAGCGGTAGAAGCAATCACAAAGGAAATGAAAAAGTATGCAAAACAGCCGGTGATCATGAAACTGAGTCCGAATGTCACAGACATCACAGAGATGGCGCGTGCAGCGGAAGCAGGTGGTGCGGATGCCCTGTCTTTGATTAACACGATCACGGGAATGAAGATTGATATCAACCGGAGAAAATTTGTTCTTGCAAACAAGACCGGTGGAATGTCCGGTCCGGCCATTCATCCGGTAGCCGTGCGTATGGTTTATCAGACGGCACAGGCAGTAAAGATTCCGATCATTGGAATGGGAGGAATTATGAATGCTGCAGATGCGATTGAGATGATACTGGCGGGTGCGACAGCTGTATCTGTCGGCACCGCCAATTTCCGGAATCCGGCAGTGACCATGGAAATTGTAGAAGGCATTGAGCGCTACATGGAAAAATATCATGTGAGCGATATCAAAGAACTAATCGGTGCCGTTTCGGAATAAAGATATGGTAACTGTTTACTGTTTTTGAATATATTGTATCAGGGATTTCATTTTGGCAGCAATGTTTTCCAGAATCTGTGTGTTTACGGTCTCTGCATCCATTGTTTCGGATGCATGGGCGGTCAGTTCTTCAGAAACTGCGGAAATTGTCTGTACGGAATCTGAAATTGCCTGATTAGAGTTACGCAGATCTGTGGTATTGCTGGTCAGTTCCTCGATACTGTTCTGAATGGAAACAGAATTTCGCTGGATGACAGAAAAGCTTTCGGCAGTATTCTGCGTACTTTCTTTTTATGATTCGCGCATTGAAAACCCACCGGAAGTATGCTAAAATTTAATAGAAAACTGCGAAATAACAAGGGCAGAATGCCTTTTGATACAGGAGGAAAGTATACAATGGAAAGTTACAAGAGTGAGTTCATTGAGTTTATGGTAGAGAGTGATGTTCTCAAATTTGGCGATTTTACACTGAAGAGTGGAAGAAAATCGCCATTTTTTATGAATGCAGGTGCATACGTGACAGGTTCCCAGTTGAAGAAACTCGGAGAGTATTATGCAAAGGCGATCCACGCCAGTTACGGGGATGATTTTGATGTGTTATTCGGACCGGCATACAAGGGAATTCCACTGGCTGTTGTTACCGCAATTGCATTCAGTGAATTGTACGGAAAAGAGATCCGTTACTGCAGTGACCGCAAGGAAGCCAAGGATCACGGGGCAGACAAAGGCGGATTTTTAGGAAGCAGCTTAAAAGATGGAGACCGCGTGGTGATGATCGAGGATGTGACGACATCCGGCAAGTCCATGGAAGAAACTGTTCCAAAAGTACGTGGGGCTGCAAACGTTGAGATCGTTGGTCTTATGGTCAGCTTAAACCGCATGGAAGTCGGACAGGGCGGCGTAAAGAGCGCACTCGATGAAATTCATGAGAAATATGGTTTTGAAGGAAAAGCAATTGTTACCATGGAAGAAGTGGTAGAACACTTATATAATCGGGAATGTCAGGGCAGAATTGTAATTGATGACACGATCAGGAAAGCAATCGATGCCTATTATGAGCAGTATGGATGCAAATAAGCAAAAAGGTTGTAGGAAAGAGAGACACATATGAGAAACCGGAGAAGACGTGGCTATAAGTTTACCGAGAAAAAACATTCCAGACAGGGAATACTGGCCACGGTATTAGCACTTGCTCTTCTGGTATGGTATCTTGTGTTCCTGAAGCTTGCTTTTCAGGGAGGCGGTTCGCTGTCTGCTTATTATGGGAGCGCAGGAGTCGTTGCGATGATCGCAACATTTGTTGTTCTTGTCATCGCAGCCAAAAGTCTGCGGGAAGAAGATTCCTTCCAGTTGTTTCCGAGACTGGGACTGGGACTGACCCTTTTGGATATGGTATGCTGGATCGGAACCTATATCTGGGGATTTTTGAGCTAAAAATTATAAGAAGGAAACAAACTATGAGCTTTAGAGAGATCAATCACAAAAATAACGAGGAATACTGGGAACGGCTGGAACTTGTGATGGAGCGCATTGAGGCGGTCAGCGAGGAGGAAGCCTCCAGTGTGGAAGAACTGTACCGGGGATATTTCTTTGAAATGTCGGAACTGTTTCTGGTTTTGTATAAATTAGCAGAAGCGTCCCTGAGTGGAAAACTGGCAGAAATTTCCACGCTGGAAGGGAAAAAGATCAATCGCCGTCTGTATCTGGATGTGCAGGAAGATTATGCGGACAGTTATGCAAACCCGGCATATGCCGTCAGTAAGATGGGCTGGGAATACGGACCGCTGCTCTCGGCATTGGATGCCAGACTGCATGGAATTTATACCAGCTGTATGGAAGGAAATATCCGTTATCTGTGTATTTATGCGGAACTGTTTGTGGAAATTTACAACTGTTTTGAGGATGCACAGAATCTGAATGTGCACGAGATCAGAAAATGCATTTATTCTTTTATGCATGATTACACAGAAATTTTTAATGCGGATGCGATCTGCAGACTGATCGATCCGGAATATGATTATTTCACCCAGATCGTGATGGAAGCGGAGCTGGATCATCCGGCATATCTGTACCGTTATGGTCTGTATATCGGAAAAGATGAGACGGAGTCCGCACATTTTCTGCATTCCTTGACAAAGCAGCAGATGCAGGCAATGGCGGATACATTTACCGAAGGATACCGGATCGGATTTGAAACAACCGGAAAAGATATTTCTAAAAAGTCGGTAGTGGAGATCCGTTATCCGCTGGGATTCGAGCGGATGGTACGCGCCGCCGTACACAATTTTAAAAAGATCGGATTGCAGCCGGTGCTGCGTCCGTACTCTATTTCCCTGAACAAGCAGTTTACTTACGATCACAAAGAGGATCGCGGGCTGTGGCTGGATAAGGCACTCATCGAGCGGGGACTCGAAGTTGACCGTACTGTCTGGGAAAATCACAAAGCGATTGCTCCAAATTACGGAGGACCGGCAGTGATCGAAATTTTCGGGACAAAGCCGTTTTCGCCGGAGCAGAAAGAGGAGCGCGTTACCTATACCGACAAACAGAGGGAAATCGATGTGTATGAGCGCAGCGAGAAGAGCCAGCTGATCAATCATTACATTCACGGGGAGGAACGCAGTTTTACGATTATTGCTTACCCGGTTCCGTCCATCGGAGAAAAATACGAAGAAATCTTTGCGGAAACGGTGCATATCAATACGCTTGATTATATGCTTTACCGCAATATGCAGCAGAAGATCATTGATGTGCTGGATACGGCGGACCGTGTGCACATCAAAGGCTGTAACGGAAACCGCACGGATCTGTATGTAAAGATTCATCCGCTTTCCGATCCTGCCAAAGAGACCGCATTTGAAAACTGTGTGGCAGATGTCAATATTCCGGTCGGGGAAGTGTTCACATCTCCGGTATTGCAGAAAACAGAAGGAAAGCTGCACGTCACACAGGTCTATCTGGGGGAATTCCTTTTCAAGAATCTGGAACTGGATTTTGAAAACGGAAGAATTACAGCTTATTCCTGTACAAATTTTGATTCTGAGGATGAAAACCGCAAGTATATAGAGGACAATATTCTGTTCCATCACAAAACACTTCCGATGGGAGAGTTTGCAATCGGAACAAATACCACCGCATACCGGATGGCACGGAAATATCAGATCGCGGATAAGCTTCCGATTCTGATTGCGGAAAAGACAGGTCCGCATTTTGCGGTCGGAGACACCTGTTACACGTACGATGAGGACAACATGACATACAATCCGGATGGAAAAGCGATCATCGCAAGGGACAATGAAATTTCGATCCGGCGCAAAGAAGATATTTCAAAAGCATATTTTAACTGTCATACCGATATTACGATTCCGTATGATGAGTTAGGAGCGATTACGGTAGTACGTGCAGATGGCACGACGACAGATATTATAAGAAACGGGCGGTTTGTCGTTCCGGGAACGGAACCGTTAAATGAGCCGCTGGATGCAATGGAACCATAAATTTTTTCACATATAGGAGGATATTTAAAATGGCACAAGTAGGAATTGTAATGGGCAGTGATTCAGATATGCCGATCATGGCAAAGGCAGCAGACATCTTAGACCAGCTGGGCGTCAGCTATGAGATGACGATCATTTCCGCGCACCGCGAGCCGGATATCTTTTTTGAGTGGGCGAAGAGCGCAGAGGAAAAGAGCGCTGCGGAAAGTGAAAAGATCCGGGAAGCGGCGCGCGAGGAGATGGATTCTCTGCGCAGTCACGCGGAGGACCGTCTGGAAGAGGCGGCAGACCGGATCGTGGAAAGGATCGTGAACGGATAAATGAGCATTGTAGCCATGAAAAAGCTCCGGCTCATCGGCGTTCATTCCCAGAAGGAAGAACTGCTGCGTGAGCTGATGCTTCTCGGCTGCGTGGAGGTGTCGGATCCGGCCGGCCGGCCGGACCGGGAGGAGCTGGCGGCCTTCCGGCGTCCGGACGGCGGAAAGGTCTGGCAGAAGCGCTCGGAACAGACAACAATCGTCAACGCACTGCGGCTGCTGGACAAGCACGCCCCTGCCAAAAAGGGTCTGCTTACGCCGAAGCCGGAGGTCGAATGCGCCAAGCTGCTCGACGAGAGCGCTTTGGCCGCCGATCTCGCTCTGGCGGGAGAGATCCTCTCGCTGGATGCGGAGGCGCGCAGCCTTCTCACCCGCGCAAGCCGGGAACGCGCCTCGGCGGAGGCCATGACGCCGTGGACGGCGCTGAACGTCCCGCTTGAGCGCATGGAGACGCAAAGCTGCGAAATGCAGCTCGGCACACTTCCCGCCGCTGTCCCCATGGAGGAAGTAAACGCCGCGCTCTCGGAGCTGGAGGTCAGCTTTGATCTCGTTTCCGAGGACAAAACCAGCCGGTATGTATCGCTGCTCTTCCGCCGGGAGGATCGCGAAGCGATCGCCGCGGCGCTGCGGCCTTACGGCGTCGGCATCGCCCAGCACGGCATCTCCGGCACCGACATCGAAAAGTGCGCCAGATTCCGCAAGTACGGCATCGTCAAGGGCAACGTGGCGACGCTGTTCCAGAACGTGATCTTCGGCATCAAGATGGAGCCCGACACGGGCAACGCGGTGATCGAGGGCGATTCCTACGTCAAGGAAGCGGACCGCGGCATCCCCGTCGATCTGTGGGACGAGATCGTGGCGTACTGCGACGGCAAGGGCATGAGCCGCAAGTCGGGCGATTACAAGAAGGCGAATCTGCCCTTCTGCGACAAGATTCTCGCCCTGCCCGACAAATACCTGGACCGCATCCTCGACGAGACGGAGTACTGGGCGGAACGTTTCATCAAGGCGTTCAACGCCGAGGGCACGGCCGAGAAGGTGATCGAGGTCGTCAACCGCCGCGGCACGTGGAATCCGCTGCCCGAGCGCAAGATCATCGCCGACCGCGCCGATTTCCGCGCCGACACCGCGCCCACCAAGGGCGGCAACGACGGCGGCGATTATTCAGAATAAGCGATGAGAAACTTTTCCGCGAAAATTCTTTTGAGCGTTCTGCTGCTGACGGAGGGAGGCGCTGCGCTGCCGGCGGCTCCCGTCGCCACGCAGCTGACCGCCGACGCCATGGACTACGATATGGAAAGCGGCGAGTTCAAGGCGCAGGGACACGTGACGCTGAAGCGCGAGGACGTGACGCTGACTTCCGCCTATGGCGAAGCCAGCACGAAAACGCAGAAGGCGCGCCTGTGGCGGAACGTGCACGCTTTCGGCACCCACCGCGGCGAAAAGCTCGACGCCGTATGTGCCGAGCTTGTGGCCGACTTTTCCGCACCTGGCGGCAG
>ERZ772892.754-NODE-754-length-38886-cov-8.034148_pt1 | contig 38886 bp, 47 predicted proteins | sample MGYA00512126_ERZ772892 | MGnify/ENA primary metagenome ERZ772892 (study PRJEB29015, sample SAMEA2737697) | human gut metagenome | biome: human gut; feature: human-associated habitat; material: faeces | place: China | collected 2012 ... | reverse complement strand
ACAACAGAGCAGGCCATCATGTGAGTGGTGCAGAATATGACGATGCTGGTAAAACAGAGTACAAGGGAATCCGTCAGAAGTCTGTTCCGACCATTGAGCGGCGCGGGGCTAGAGATATAATAGGGTCAACCAAGAAAAACCACGATAACTAAAGGGTTTTGACGGCTCGACTCGTTCAACAAAAGTATTTATTTGCTGACAGGCTGCGGAGAAGCTGAAATCCAGAGGTTATAAGTGGGAGGCTTTGGTGCAGCTCTGTTTTGACCCACAAAATGAGCAGCAAGTAAAAAATTAAGGAGAACGAATCGAGCCTACGGTGGATTGCCATTGAGTGATCCGCCGTGGGCTTGTTTGCTGTTTTATCAAATGAAAAATTAGTGAGGGAGAACAGAACTATGAAAAATTATAAAATCGCTGTGGCCGGCACGGGATACGTCGGGCTTTCGCTGGGAGTGCTGCTGAGTCAGCATCATCAGGTAGTTGCAGTCGATATTGTGCAGGCTAAGGTCGATATGATTAACAATAAGAAATCCCCGATTCAGGATGACTATATTGAAAAATATCTGGCAGAAAAGGACTTGAATTTGACCGCAACGCTGGATGCAAAGGCAGCATATAGCGATGCGGATTTTGTTGTGATTGCGGCACCTACTAATGTCTACTCAACAAACCATATTGACGTAGAAACGTCGAAAAGAACCTGTTTTGCACACTATATAGGGTGTTGAAATTAGCCATATTTCACAGCTACATGAACTAAAAACGCCAAAATCTATACAAAACGCTGAACTTTTGACCCCTGTGGCACAAAATCGACACGACTTTTTCAGAAGAATCATAGAAATGGCGGAAAACAGGAGAAAACAACAAAAATCCATGAGTTTATCATTAACGTCTGAAACTGCTGTTGAGTACACTATCTAACCTGTTAATGACACCTACATCATAACGGTTTGTTGAGTCATGAAAAATAGAGAAAAACAGATGATTTCTACTTCATAAAACAGCTGTTGAGTAGAGCATGAATGGTGATGATAATTACATGTTTTGAGTGGTTAAAGTGAATGATTTGTTCATAACGAACAATGAATTGTGAGAATTGGACTGGATGATATATACAGTTTTAACAAAACTCATGCGCCGACAGGGTTTGATTCAACAATCCAACACTTAGAAAAAATGTCATTGCAGAGTATACGGGGTTCGACTGTATAATTCAACACTTCGGTTATAGAGGAATAGAGACGAGTGTACTCAATAAACCGGAGAAAAGTAGAAATATGATTGTTGCGCCGAAAGGGTATGACAGTAAGGAAAAACACTTAGGCGAAAACAGCACCATAAAACACGCTGATATCATCCTGAATTTGGATGTGTAAATAGATTAAAAAAGAAATGAAAACGAGATGACGGAAAAATGAGGGGAGATAATGATGCAAAATTTAAAATATACAGTTTTAATGTCGGTATACTATAAAGAAAAACCGGAATATCTATCATTGAGTATTGAAAGCATGCTGAATCAAACTGTTAAGCCAGATGAATTTATTATCGTAAAAGATGGTCCTCTCACGACTGAACTCGATGAAGTGATAAATAATTTTGTGACGGCGTATCCTAAAATGTTCAATATTATAGTCAATGAAACTAATCTTGGGTTGGGACCAGCACTTGCAAAAGGAATAGAAAATTCTAAAAATGAGCTTATTGCCAGAATGGATTCGGATGATTATGTGGTCAGTACAAGATGCGAAAAGCAGTTGGAGAAGTTTAGAGAAGATCCAAAATTGGGAATGGTTGGATCTTATGAGGCAGAATTTGTAGATACTGTAGATAATGTTATATCAATTCATAGAGTGCCATCTGAGAATGATGAAATTGAACGATTCATGCACCGTAGATGTTCGGTATTGCATCCAACAGTTATGTATAAAAAAAGTGCGGTATTAAAAAGCGGCAATTATCAGTCGGTCTTGTTGTATGAAGATTATGATCTGTTTGCAAGAATGGTGCTAGAGTATCACATTAAAAGTTATAATATTCCGGAACCTCTGTATTATATACGAACTAGTGAAGATTTTTTTAAACGCCGTGGTGGCATTAAATATGCAAAAACTGTTTTGAAGTTTAAATGGGGACAGTATAGGAAAGGATATATGTCATCGATGGACTTTTGTATTAGTGGGCTGGGACAAGCATTTGTTTGTGTGCTCCCGAATTCATTGAGAAAAAGCTTTTACATGAAATTTTTAAGAAAGTAATATAGGGATAAAAATAATTATGACAGAACCGATAAGAGTTTTACAGGTTGTAGCATCATTAAATGCTGGAGGAATGGAAAACTATATAATGAATTTGTACCGAATGGTTGATAAATCAAAGGTGCAGTTTGATTTTGTAGTTCATCATGCAGCTGTTGGTCTTTATGAGGATGAAATACAGGAACTGGGTGGAAAAATTTACCATTTTACAGTATTGGATGATAAAAATGTTGTTAAGTATATTTCTGAATTGAACAGGTTCTTTGATGAGCATAAAGAGTATCAAATCATTCATGGTCATCTAAGTAGTCTTGCTGTTTTTTATCTTGGAGTAGCAAAGAAATATAATGTACCATGGAGAATAGCTCATAGCCATGGAGCTGGCTTTTTGCATACCTTGAAAGGGACGGCAAAATATTTGTTATTCAGAACAACAAAATGGAATGCTAATGTTCGTCTGGCGTGCTCAACGGAAGCAGGTAAGTATCTTTATGGAAAAGACACTTTTGAGTTTGTACCAAATGGAATAGATGTGGACAGATTCACGTTCGATGAAAACAAGCGCATTGAAATGCGGAAAATGCTTGGTATCCGTGACGAGTATGTTATTGGTCATGTTGGAAGATTTAATTTACAGAAAAATCATGAGTATCTTTTGCGGATTTTTAAAGAAGTTCAGCAAAAGACACCGAATATCAAGTTATTACTTCTGGGAGAAGGAGAGCTGTTTTCAAAGATTCAAAATTTAGCAGAGGATTTGGAAATCAAGGATAAAATTATCTTTGCCGGGGTTCATAAAGATGTAGAGAATTATTATCAGGCAATGGATGCTTTTGTTTTACCATCTTTGTTTGAGGGACTTCCTGTAACAGGAATAGAAGCGCAGTATTCAGGACTTCCTTGTTTCTTTTCAGATGAGGTGACGAGGGAAGTTAAGATATGCTCTGACACAAAATTTTTGAAAATCGGCAATGAAAATCTTGGCTTATGGGTAGATGCTATCAGCCAACAAAGAATAAACAAGGAACGAAATAGAATTGAACTAATTACGAAAAAGTTTGATATAAGAACTGCTGCAAAATCAATGGAAAAAAGATATATAGATTTGTGGAAACAAAGTAATAGTTGAAAGGATTATTGATATATGAGTAAAAAGGTTGGGATAATAACACAACATCGAGTGGTTAATTACGGGTCGGTTTTGCAGACCTATGCATTACAAGAAAAAATCAAAGATATGGGCTATGAATGTGAAGTCATTGATTATTATCCAGAACGTTTTACTCCGCTCGGGATGCTAAAAAGGATAAAGAACAAGGGAGAAAAATTCCAAAAGAGTTTTTTGATTAGAAATGCTGCAAGAGCAATAATTATTCCATCTTACATTATACGATTTCGGATGTTTTTTAAGTTTCTCAATGATTATATTGATATGACACCTAAAACATATAAAAGTGAGAAAGAATTAGAAAGCGAAAATTTTGATTATGATGTTTATTGTACAGGAAGCGATCAGGTCTGGAATTATGGATGGAATGAAAGAATTGAATATCCGTATTATCTGGCATTTGCTCCTGAGTCAGCCAGAAAAATATCATATGCTGCAAGTTTTGGAAAAAGTAAATTAGAATCAGATGAAGTAAATGAAACGAGGCGTCTTTTAAAAAGATATGATAGTATCTCTTTGAGAGAACTATCAGGAGTAGAGATTGTTGATAAATTGGGAATCGAGAATAGTACAAATGTTTTAGATCCCACATTGTTATTAAGTGGAGAAGATTGGAGAAAAATTTCTTCCAGAAAGTTCGCGAAGGACAGGTATATTCTAATTTACAATTTGAACAGAAATCCAAGAATTGATGCGTATGCAAAAGAACTTTCGATTAAAACAGGTTTGGAAGTTAGGTATTTAAGTTATCAATTACATGAGTTTTACAAGAATGGAAAAATGTTCTGTAATCCACCGGTTGAAGATTTCCTTGCCTTAATTGATGGGGCAGACTATGTTATAACAGATTCGTTCCATGCGACAGCATTTTCTTTGAATTTCAACAAAGAATTTGTAATTGTATATCCGGGAAAATACAGTACAAGATTGCAAAGCATCTTAGAGATTTTAGGATTAACAAATCGAGTTGCAAAAAATGAAAGAGATTTGAGCATTGTTGAATCAAAAATTGATTACAACCGTGTAAATGAGATACTTGCGGCAGAAAGAAAACGTTCTTTGCTATGGCTTAGCAATGCTTTGAGTGGTGTGAAAAATGAAGACAGTATGTGAATTGAATATGTGTAATGGCTGTATGGCTTGTGTGGAAAAGTGCCATAGAAATGCAATTACAATCAAAGATGATTTGAAGTATTATAATGCTCTGGTTGATACTAAAAAATGCGTTGACTGTGGACTTTGCACGAAAGTGTGTCCACGAGAAAATGATAATGACATGAGTAAGCCGAAATGGTGGTATCAAGGATGGGCAGATTCTGAAATAAGAGAACATGCTTCATCTGGGGGTGCTGCATCTGCAATTATTCGCGCATTTATAAAAAACGGTGGATATGTAGCATCTTGCTTGTTTGACAGCGGAAAATTTGTATTTGAAGTAACAAATGAGATGGCAGTTGCAAGAAAATTTGCAGGATCAAAATATGTTAAGAGTAATCCGGAAAAAATTTACGGAAAAATTCAATCACTATTGAAAGCAAATCAGAAAGTTCTTTTCATTGGATTGCCCTGTCAAGTAGCAGCGGTGAATCAATTTATTAAAGATAAGACCAATTTAGTTACCGCTGATTTGATATGTCATGGAACTCCATCACCTTATTTACTTAAAAAGTGCCTTCAAGAATATGGACATGATATAAATACCCTTACAGATATCAATTTTCGAATAAAAAGTTTATATGAGTTGAATAGAGACGGGAAACCTATTGCAGCGTTTCATACTATGGATAATTACCTTATCGCATTCCTTCACTCATATGATTATACAGAAAATTGCTATTCGTGTAAGTTTGCTACTTTAGACAGAGTATCTGATATAACGCTGGGAGATTCTTGGGGAACCGAACTAAGTGGAGAAGTGAAAAATGGTGTGTCACTAATTCTTTGTCAGAGTGAAAAAGGTAAAGAGCTGATTGAGAGCGCTGGATTAAACCTTTTAGATGTCGACATCAATAACGCGATTTCACATAATGAACAGTTAAATAAACCTTCAAAATGCAGTAAATCGCGTGATCAATTCTTTGAAAACTATAACAGGTACAATAACTTTGGAAAAGCCTTGGTGAAAACAGCACCAGGAATTGTGGCGAAAGAAAAAGTAAAATCTATCGTTAAGTATATTGTTCGTGGGGGGGGGGGGCACAGGCCTTCATGATTACAGTAAAAGACGGTAAGATGTAATTGCGAGTCGGCAACGGTAACGGAGGAAAACATATGAGCAAAAAGAAACTTTTAATATACTATCCAGAAAGTATGCTTAAACCAGTAGGAGGTCCGGCAGGGTATCTATTTAATTTGAGACAGGGCTTAGATACATTGAACAAGGAGGAACTTCCGATAGATGTTTCTTTTTATGAAGCGGCACCTAAAAGTTTAAGGGATACTGTCAAAAATAAAGACAAAATACCAAAACGTTTGCGAGAATTTAGAAGAGCAGTTGATGACATTTTTTATGAAAAAAAGGCGTATCCATTGGACGAGAAATTACATCAATATGATATGATTCATTTCCATTCAATTGATGCAATGTATTTATGTAGAAAAACTTTGGAAAATTATAAGGGAACTGTAATTCTAACATCGCATTCTCCGTGCGCAAAGTTTAAGGAAAAACTAGCGTGGCTGAATCCGTTTGATTATAAGATGTTGAAAAAATGGGTTGACAGAATTGAAGAAATGGATGCCTATTCTTTTAAGCGCGCAGATTATATTATTTTTCCATGTAAGGAAGCGGAGGAACCATATTATCATACATGGGAAGGTTATGAACAACTTCGAGAAGAAAAAAAGTATCGTTATATGCCAACTGGAATAGTTGGATGTAAAGCAAAAGTAAATAGAGAAGATTTCAGAAAGAAATACGGAATTCCAGACAACGCTTTTGTGATTTCTTATGCCGGAAGGCACAATGAAATAAAAGGATACGCTGACTTAAAAAAACTTGGAGAAAAGCTCCTTGCGGATAAGAATGTATATTTTCTAATAGCTGGAAAAGAAGAACCGATGACGGGATTGAAAAACGATCACTGGATTGAGGTGGGATGGACAAATGATCCACATTCACTTATTGCGGCTTCAGATGTTTTTGTATTGCCAAATCATGAAACATACTTTGATTTGATATTATTAGAGGTTCTTTCACTTGGAGTACCCGTTGTAATGAGTCGCACAGGCGGGAATAAGTATTTTGAACAGTTCAAACAACCGGGATTAAAATTTTATGATACGTTGGAAGAAGCACAAGATAGGATATTGGATATTAAAAAAATGCCAGTAGATGAATTGTGCGAGGCCAAAGCTGGAATAATTGAAATGTTTAATAATGAATTCACTGTTGAAAAATTTGCAAAAAATTATATTAATATTATTTCAGAAATTGCAGCAAGCATTAGATGAAATATAGGAGAATTTTGATGAGCAGCGTATTCTCAAAGGTAAGAAGAAAAATTGAATACATCCATAATAAAAAAGCAACTTATGATTACGCTCCTCAGCAGGGAGGGTGGGAAAAATATGGCTCGCCAGTGTTTGGCGATGAAACGACAGCCTCCGTGTTTGATCCATTTGTAGTGATGATAGAAGATAGATACCGCCTTTTTGTCTCGGAACGAAAAAATAGCGGAATAATATGTACTGATTCTACGGATGGTACAGAATGGGAAAAATGGAAAGTTGCTTTAGAAGCAGGGCATAAGGGAAGTTGGGAAGAACGGGTTAATCGCGCTTCTGTTTGTGAAATAGATGGGAAATGGTTGATGTGGTACACTGGACAAAGTAGAAATAATAGTGCAATAGGCATCGCCACAAGTGATGATGGCATTCGATTTACAAGAATGCAACAAAAACCAATTCTTGTTCCGAGTGAGCCATACGAAAAAGGTTCGGTTATGAATCCGTGTGTTCTCTGGGACAAAGATGAAAAAATGTTTAAAATGTGGTATGCAGCTGGTGAGCAATTTGAACCAGATGTTCTTTGCTATGCGGAAAGTAAAGACGGCGTTAACTGGGAAAGGTATGCAAATAACCCTATACTTGAAAAGTCGAATGAAAAGTATGATCAATGCAAGGTAGGCGGATGCGATATTTTGAAGGAAAATGATAGATACTATATGTTCTACATTGGATATCAAAATGTGGATACAGCTAGAGTTTGTATGGCAGAGTCAAATGACGGAATACATAATTGGGTTAGAAGTACGGATAACCCTGTTATTTCACCAGAAAAAAATTCCTGGGATGCAGATGCAGTTTACAAGCCTACGGTTGCTTTAAATAAACAAAAAAACAAACTGCTGATGTGGTATAACGGTAGAAAACAAAATTGTGAGCGAATTGGTTTGGCAGAATATCGCATCAAATAGAAGATATGGGGAGGGTTAACCGATGATAGTAAGTATAATTATTCCAGTTTTTAATACAAAATATGAAGATTTATTAAAATGTTTGGATAGTATCCTTGCTCAAACTTTCCCCAATTTTGAAGTGGTTATTATTGATGATGGAAGTGAAGATTATTACGGTAATAGACTAGATGAGTTGGTTCAGTTAGATTCTCGTATAAGTGTGTTTCACAAGAAAAATGAAGGGGTCTCAGTAGCTCGTAATTTTGGAGTGAATAAAGCAACAGGACAGTATATCTTATTCGTTGATGGTGATGATATATTAACTCCGTGGTTACTAGAAAGCGCGATCCAAGCTGTTGAGGATTATGATTGTGATGTTATAGTTGGAATGATAAATACAACAGATAAAAGGCCAAGTATTTTTCCAAGTAGAGAAAAGAACGTAAAATTTGAACTGTTGGATGATCATAAGAAAAAAGAATTGGAGTGTCATATTTTTTCAAAAAGCTGTGAGAGGTGGAGACCTGATCAGGATGGATGGGAATTTAATGGAGAAGGATGTTGGGCGCATTTCATGAAGAAGGAGATTGCACTGGAAAATCAATTTATCCCAGGAGTTGCAGTTGGCGAAGATACTATTTGGGCATTAACCATGTTAAATAGTTCTAAGGATTACCGAATGGGAATGCTTTATGAAAAATGGTATTATTATATTCAAAATGATTATAGTGTGTTGAATAAATATAATCCTAAAATCGTGGGACAATTAACTCTTCCAGTGGATATTCTGGAAAAAAAGTATGGCGCTTCAACAGGCATTGTGCATGCCGCATATACAGATTGGTTACTTATGAAGCTAAAACATATATGTTTTAGAGCATATTTAGCAAAGGAAAATACTGACCCATTCAATAAGAAAGTGTCTGAATTTTCAAAAGTTTTACATACTGCTCCATGGATCGATGTTTTAAACAGACGTAATACTCAACCGTTCAAAAAGAGACTGAAGTTTTTTTTGTATGATAAGAATATTGCGTTATACTTCTACTCTTGCTTGAAATTGGTGAAAAGAAAAAAATACGATATAGAGGACGGGAGTAGAAATGAAAGTAAAAATTAATCACACATTATTTATAACGCTAAGTTTAATTACGCTGCTGATTGCAGGAAATTATTGGGGGATTGCTCAGTTCGTTTTGCCTTATAAAGCGAGACTATATATTTTGGTTCTTTCTGGAGCGATACCGTTATTATTACCGCTGTATTATAAGAAAAGAAGTATTATTATACCTTGGATGCTTTGTTTTTTCTTTGTGCTTTTTAGAAATCAAGAATTTTTGAGTGGAGGCTACTACAATTCAATAAGATTAATAGGCGCTTACTTATTCATATTTGCCAGCGTTAAAAGTTGTGATTGGATAAAAAAGGCACCCCAAATAATAACAGCCGTAGGAATAGCAAATGTTATTGCAACTCTTTTGTTTTTTGTGAATAATGGATTGTATCAGCTTTTTATTAATACAACTTACAAACAATATCAAGATGGAACACAAGACGGATTGTATGGGTATCGAGCGGCTCTTGCAGATCATTACTCTCAAAATGGAACATATATTACAATAGTTTTATTGACTGTATGGGCTGTATTTTTGACCTTAAATGGTCACGAAAAGAAGCGAAAATATATAATGATAGCTGGTATTGCTACAGTTATCGCACTTCTTCTTACATCTAAAAGAGCACATTTGCTTTTCGGCGTAGCAACTTTAATAGTCGTTTATTATGTTGTTAATCCTGAAAAAAGGTTGTTAAAATCCTTCAAGCTCATGATGGCAGCGGTGGCTGCTTTGATAGGATTGAATTTTCTTATGGATTATGTTCCGGATATTGCAAGAGTATTTGAACGATTTCAAACAGCCGGATCTGATAATGCAAGTTTATTGCGGATTCTTATGTGGGATAGGGCGCGCACTATTTTTAATCAAAATCCAATATTGGGAATCGGATGGTATGGATTTCGATATAAATCCGGCTTGAGTGCGCTAACGGGTGCCACTGCTGGGTGTCATAATATATACCTTGAATTATTATGCGAAACAGGACTTTTTGGTTTCTGTGTGTTTATTATGGCAATGGCATCAAGTATAGTAATAACATGGAAAAATATTAATTATCTTAGTCATCAAGAACGTGATGTCGAATTAACAAGTATAAAATTAGCCTTATCGGTTTCGTTTGCAATTCAATTTTTTGTGTTGTTATATGGAATGACAGGAAATCCTATATATGATTCGACTTTTTGTTTCTATGCAGTCGCAGTGGCAATTAACATCTCTTTTACATCAAATATGCGAGGTAGAATATGAAATATGATTATTTAGTAGTAGGCTCCGGCCTTTACGGAGCAATATTTGCACATGAAGCAAGGGTACATGGCAAATCTGTATTAGTTGTTGATAAACGCCCCAATATTGCGGGCAATATTTACACCGAGAACATTGAGGGCATTAACGTCCATAAGTACGGCGCACATATCTTCCATACCAACAACAAAAAGGTCTGGAATTATATCACCCAATTTGCCGAGTTCAACCGCTTTACGAACTCGCCTGTAGCCAACTACAAGGGCGAGCTTTACTCGCTGCCGTTCAACATGTATACCTTTAATAAGATGTGGGGCGTGGTTACGCCAGAGGAGGCTGCCGCCAAAATTGAGGAGCAGCGCAAGGAAATCACCGGCGAGCCGAAAAACCTAGAAGAACAGGCAATCTCTCTCGTGGGCCGTGACATCTATGAGAAGCTCATCAAGGGCTACACCGAGAAGCAGTGGGGCCGCGACTGCAAAGATCTGCCCGCCTTCATCATCAAGCGTCTGCCCGTGCGCCTGACCTTTGACAACAACTATTTCAATGCCTTGTATCAGGGCATCCCAATCGGCGGCTACACCAAGATGATTGCCAACCTGCTGGACGGCATCGAGGTGCGCCTGAATACGGACTATCTGGAGCACAAGTCCGAGCTGGATGCGCTGGCTGACAAGGTGGTCTACACCGGTCCCATTGACGCCTACTTTGATTATAAGCTGGGCACGCTGGAGTATCGCTCTGTCCGCTTTGAGAATGAGCTGCTTGACAAGCCCAGCTTCCAGGGCAATGCCGCAGTCAACTACACCGACCGCGAGACGCCGTGGACCCGCATCATTGAGCACAAGTGGTTTGAGTTTGGTAAGGACGAGAACGGCAATGATCTGCCCAAAACTATTATCAGCCGTGAGTATAGCAGTGAGTGGAAGCCGGGTGATGAGCCGTATTATCCGGTCAATGATGCCAAGAATAGCTTGCTGTATTCTGAGTACAAGAAGTTGGCAGAGACAGAGAGCAAAGTGATTTTTGGTGGCCGCTTGGGTGAGTACAAGTATTACGATATGGATCAGGTTATTGTTGCTGTACTAGAGAAATGTGAGAAAGAATTCGTGGGAGAAAATGTATGAGCAGAATTGGTATATTAACTTTTCATTCTGCAAATAATTTTGGTGCATTGCTACAGGCTGTATCGTTACAAAAGACAATTATAGAACATGGTGGTACAGAATGTGAACTTATAAATTATGAGCCAGAGTTTATTTATAAGGATTATTCAATTAGCCCATTCAAAAGTAAGCATCCGAAAGTTATTATTAAAAGCATACTGAGAATTCCGGATAAGATCAAGCGAAATTCAAAGTTTCAGTCATTCAGAGAAGAAAATACAATTTGTTCAGGACAATGCCAAAGTGAAGATTCTTTTGAGAAGACTTGCAACTCCTTTGAAAAAATTATTGTAGGTTCGGATCAGGTATGGAATTACAATCTTACTGAGCATGATATGCACTACTTTCTGCCGGAGATCGATGACTCAGTAGAAAAAATAGCTTATGCAGCAAGTACAGGCGGTGCTGATTTTTCAACAGATGAATCGAATGAAATGATTCAGTGTCTTCAAAGGTTTAAGAATATCTCGGTAAGAGAAAGTGCATCCAAAGAGGCTCTTAATCAAAGATTAAAAGAAAAAAACATTGAAATTGTATTAGATCCGGTTTTCCTCACAACCAAAAGCAATTGGTTGCGTTTGGCGGCAAAGCCAGTAAAAAAAGATTACATTCTTTTTTTCAAAATGGGATATAGTAAGACCGCTGAACCGGCGCTGGAGTTTGCTAAAAAATTAAGCGAAGAAACAGGCTATGAACTTCTTATGTTGTGGGATCAGGAAACGTGGTTTAAATATCGTGATGTTAAGCACATTGGAGCTGCAGGCCCAGCAGAATTTTTGCAGTGGATTGCAGGTGCAAAATGTGTAGTAACAAATTCGTTTCATGCTACAGCTTTTTCTATTATCTTGAACACACCTTTTTATGTGGAAACAGAGATTGAAAGAAAAGATAGGGTTCTTAATATTCTCAATATTTTCAAGTTAGAGAAATGTGGACTTGTAAAAGGAAAATCTGCAAATGGATTGAACATACCAAAAATTGAATGGAATGTAGTGAATTTACTACTGGATAACGAACGTCACAGGTCACTGGATTACATTGATAGGATATTAAAATAAGCAGTTCTGCCTTGGTATTTTATAGCCACATATCAAGGCAGAACTTGTTATAGGAGATACTAATGAGTCGTAAAACAGAATTAGCAAAAAATACGGCCATACTGACAGTGGGAAAGTTATGTACGCAGTGTATTAGCTTTTTCCTACTGCCTTTATATACGGCAATTTTATCAACGGAAGAGTATGGTACATTTGATTTATTAGTCACATATTCAGCTTTATTATTGCCTTTGGTAAACTGGCAACTAGATCAAGGACTATTTAGGTTTATGTTAGATTACCGTGGGAACAAAGAAGAAGAAAGCAAACTTTTGTCAACATTGTTGTTTTCTAGTATGATGCAATCTGTTGTCTATTTTGGTATGTATCTAATAATTACTCCCAAATTACATATCGAAAATGCATACTTCCTTTTGCTCTATGTGATTTTACAGGTATTTACAGCACTGTTCTTGCAGTTTGTAAGGGGATTAGGAGAAAGTGTCAAATATACGGTAGCATCCTTTATCTCGGCAACAACAACGACAATATTAAATGTTATTGCTTTGGTTATTTTGAAAATGGGACTCCAAGGATTGTTTGTTTCCACGTTATCTGCACAGATTGTTACATTAATTTATTTGATATTTGCATCAAAATGCTGGGAATATATTTCTCCAAAAAATATTCACCTGAGTATATTTAAAAGTGTTGGAACGTACTCCATTCCGCTAATTCCAAATAATTTGGCTTGGTGGGTTGTAAATGCTTCAGATCGAACAATTATTGCACATTTTCTTACAACAGCAGCAAATGGAATTTACTCTGTTGCAAACAAATTTCCAAATGTATTTATAAGTTTTTATAATATCTTAAATTTATCTTGGACAGAAACAGTTTCATTGCACTATGGTGATGAAGATAGGGATGAATTTTTGACAGAAACAATGACATCATTGTTCAAGTTATTTGCAGCAGCTTGTTTTGGTATTGTTGCCTGTATGCCTTTTGTTTTTCCCATAATGGTTAATCTAAAATACAGCGCTGCATATAATCAGATTTTGATTTTAATGTATGCGATGCTTTTCCGTGTATTGGTTGGATTATATAGTTGTGTCTATGTGGCACAAAAAAACGCAAAAAAGATTGCGTACACATCAATCTCAGCGGCTATTATTAACATCGCAGTCGATTTGATTTTAATTAACAAGATACAAGTGTTTGCAGCATCCCTTTCAACGCTGATTGCCTTTCTTTCAATGTTTATTGTTCGTTATATTGACGTAAATAAAACTGTACACATGAAAATTAGAAAGCCTATTATTATTGGCAGTGTCCTTATTGGTGGGATGCTCATAGGAACATACTATTGCGGAAATAGGATGATCCAGTTTGCAGCACTTTGTATTACTGCAGTTTATGCAATTTTAACTAATGTGGACATGCTGAAATCGGGTGTAAATCTGGTGAAGAGCCGTCTTGGAAAATAAGACTTGAAATAGTGTGAGTTGGGGAGGACAATCTTGAGAGCAGAGCAGATAATATTGACATTCTGAAAGCAATTTGTGCCTTTCTGATTGTTTGTATTCATGCACCGTTTCCGGGAGTAATTGGAGAATATTTTACAGCATTGACTAGAATTGCTGTAAGTTCATTGTGCCAATTGTGGTTTACATTACAACATTGATTTTTTTGATGATAGTTGACAAGATAAAAATGGCGGCAGTAATAGACCGCTGAAAGAAGGTGGCAATTTGATAACAGAAGTGAAAACGAAAGTTTATGCTGGAAGATTGAAAGATAGGGCTTCTCTGTTACGCAGTTCATCTGGTGGAGCTTTTGTGGCTCTTTCGGATTGTTTTCTGGATAACGGTGATGCCGTGGTTTGCGCTGTGTACAATTATGAAGATCACGCCACTGAGTTTCAACTAATCGAAAACAGAGAAGAACGTGACAAGGCTATTGGCTCTAAATATATGCAGAGCAAGCCAGGAAAAATCTATAAGACCGCAGAGGACTGGCTGATTAATCATCCGGAAAAACGATTGCTTTTTGTCGGCATGGGATGTCAGGCCGATGGTTTTCGCAAGTTTGCGGAAATGAAGGGATTCCGTGAACAAGTATGGATAGTTGATATTATCTGTCATGGATCGCCGAGTCCAAGGCTCTGGAAAGAATATGCTGAGTCTGCTGAGAAAAAGTATGGGAGGATTACATATTTGACATTTAAGGATAAGCGGAATGGTTGGAAAGCTCCGACGGCATATGTAACAGCTGGCGGTCAGGAGCATCTGATAAAGGATTATGTTAAAGTATTTTATAACCAATGTGCATTACGTCCGTCCTGCTATGAATGTCCGTATGCGACAACTGAACGAAAGACGGATATGACAATCGGAGATTTCTGGCATATTGAGGAAACAATTCCGGACTTCTATGATGAAAAAGGCAACTCAATCTTCCTGATCCACACAGACCGAGGAGAGCAGCTCTTTGAGACAGTCAAAGTGAAGTTGGAGTATAGACTAAGCGATACAAAACAATGCTGGCAGGCGAACTTGGAAGCTCCTACTAAAAGATCGGAGCAGAGAGATGAATTTTGGAATGATTATCAAAGGAAAGGAGTGGATTTCGTTATGAAAAAATATGGAACAACTCCCTTAAAGACGAAAATCAAAAACAAGATTGTTAAACTAATATCAATCGGGGGGGGGGCAAACCCTAAATCCTGATTTGATTTATTATGCTGACTACTCCGAAAGGAGGGCGGCATAATGAATTGGTCGCAGCCTAAGGTATATGCTGTAAAGCATAAAGACGAAGAAATCAGGGCAGCTTCACGTTCTGGTGGTATTTTCACGGCATTGTCAGACTTGGTTTTGGATGATGGTGGTACTGTTTATGGATGCGTTTTAACTGATGATTTTCATGCTGTTCATGTGAGAACTGATAGCAGAGATGGACGAAATCAAATGCGTGGTTCAAAGTATATCCAAAGTAAAATGGGAGATACATATAAGAAAGTACAGGAAGATTTGAATGCAAAAAGAGAGGTGCTATTCTCTGGAACTTCTTGTCAAGTCGCTGGATTAAAGTATTTTCTTGGTAAAGATTATGACAACCTTATATGCATAGATATTGTCTGTCATGGAGTTCCGAGTCCTGTTGTTTGGGATAAGTACCTTAGATGGCAGGAACATAAGAATCATGGAAAAGTTGTTAAGGTTGACTTTAGAAATAAGAAGGATTTCGGATGGAAAGATCATGTTGAAACCATTTGGTTTGATAATGGAAAAAATGTAAGTAGCCCGATTTTTAAGAATCTCTTCTATGGTCACATGGTTCTTAGACCGAGTTGTTATGAATGTCCATATAAGTCCATCATGCATCCAGGAGATATTACGATAGCAGATTATTGGGGAATCGAAAAGGCTGCTCCGGAATTCGATGATAATAAAGGAGTGTCATTGGTCCTAGTTAATAATGAAAAGGCTGATAGCATCTTTGAAAATGTGAAGATTGAATTGAAGTGGAAGAGCACAAGAATTGAAGATAGTATGCAACCACCTTTGAAAGCCCCATTTCCAAAACCAGATGGAAGAGAACAGTTTTGGAACGATGTGAATGATAAATCTTTTTCGTATATTGCCAGAGCATATGGGGACAGTGGAACTGCAAATTATATAAAGAAGGTTCTGAGAAGAGCAAAACGAAAAATACAGCACTTAATAAGTAAAACTTGAGGAGAGGAGTATTTATGAGTGGAAAAGCATTAAACAAGCAGGAAATGGATAGTATCGATCTGGCTAAATTTGTTTTCGCTTTTGCGGTTATTCATATTCATGCGGGGGGGGGGGACGGTCGTACATCCGATTTTAGCAAGTATTGTTAATTCTTTTGATAGCTTAGCGGTTCCGTTTTTTTTTATAGTGGCAGGTTATTTCTTTTTTAATAGAATTGAAAAACTAGAAAACGAAGCTCAGAAAAAAGAATATGCGATAAGTTATCTGTTGAAAACATTGAAAATATATTTTGTCTGGTCAGTTGTGCTTTTACCGAGCAGGTTGATACTGAGTAAAAGTAGTATGCTTGGCGTACTTTTGAAGTGGTTCAGAACCGTATTTTTTATCGGTGATGCGCAGCTATGGTATTTGAACGCATTACTGATTGGATTGATTCTGATTTTGATATTGAAGAAATCGAAAATTAACGATACTTGGATTATGTTGATAGGAGTTGTATTCTTTATTGCTGGTATCTTTGTTCAAAAACAGTTGGATGTGGCATCTGTCAATGGATATGCAGGATTTTGGAAATTGTATTATATGATTTGGGGAAAGACAATAAAAAATGGTGTGTTTATGGGGATGTTTTATTGTATGCTTGGGACGCTAATCCAGAAAATCCCTCAAACAAAAACAGTATTCATTTGCACAATCTCAGCTTTTACACTTTATGTTGTGGGAGTGTACTTTCAGTACGAATGGAGAAAACTGTTGCTACCTGTTGTGTCGGTGCTTGTAGTTGAGTCAGTTATTATGCTACCTTTGCATATTGGATCTTTGGGAAAATGGTTCCGATCTATGAGCACGTTACTGTTTCTGTGCCATTATATTTTTGTCAGAGCGTTTGAATGTTTTCCAACATTAGCAGTTTGTTTCCCAGAAGGAATACATAAATTTATGTTTGTTGGTGTGTCTGCATTTTTATTGTCTGCATTGCTCGTCTGGGCTGGAAATAAAAATAAAAGAATTAGGTGGTTATGGCAATAGTGAAATGAATAGGAAGGTTGTTGTGAATGGTGGAAAAAGAAGTACCAGTATTATATAAAAGAAAGGAAGAATGCTGTGGATGTACTGCCTGTTATGCAATTTGTCCGAAAGAAGCCATTTCTATGGTTGAGGATGAAGAAGGCTTTGAGTACCCACAGGTCGATGAGAGTAAATGTGTGCGTTGCTATCAGTGTATTAAGGTGTGCCCAATAAAAGCAGCAAAAGCGCAATAATAGGAGAAAGAGATGAAAACAACATTACTGATCATGGCAGCCGGAATCGGCAGCCGATTTGGAACAGGAATAAAACAGTTGGAGCCGGTTGATGATGCAAACCATATTATCATGGACTACTCAATTCACGATGCGATTGAGGCTGGTTTCAATCATGTGGTATTTATTATCCGTAAGGATATTGAGAAGGAGTTCAAAGAGGCCATCGGTAATCGCATTGCCGCTATTTGCTCTTCTCACAATGTAACTGTGGACTATGCTTTCCAGGATATCAACGATATTCCGGGAGAACTTCCAGCAGGCCGTACAAAACCTTGGGGAACCGGTCAGGCCGTGCTTGCAGCGAAGGACGTAATTAAAACTCCGTTCATCGTCATTAACGCAGACGATTACTATGGCAAGGAAGGATTCAAGGCTGTCCATGAGTATCTGGTGAATGGCGGAAAATCCTGTATGGCGGGCTTTGTGCTGAAGAACACCCTGTCTGATAATGGTGGTGTGACTCGTGGCATCTGCAAGATGGACGAGGATAACAACTTGACTGAGGTTGTGGAGACCAAGAACATCGTAAAGACTGCAGATGGAGCAGCGGCAGACGGTGTGGTTGTTGATGTGAATTCTCTGGTATCCATGAATATGTGGGGCTTGACTCCTGATTTTCTGGATGTGCTGGAAAATGGTTTCAAGGAGTTTTTCGAGAAAGAAGTACCGGGTAATCCTCAGAAAGCCGAGTATCTGATCCCTATCTTCATTGGAGAATTACTGGAGCAGGGCAAGATGTCTGTGAAGGTTTTGAAAACCAACGACACCTGGTATGGTATGACCTACCATGAAGATGTCGCAGCCGTAAAGGGCAGCTTCAAGAAAATGTTAGAAAAAGGCGTGTATAAGGCTGACCTGTTCAGTGATTTGTAATGGAAGCAATAAAGGTATTAGCCAAAATCCTCACAAACATCCTGACTGCTTTGTACGAGCCGTTTGGTTATTGCGGCTCGGCATATTATAACTGTCGAATCTTTTCCATAACACAGGGGGCGTGTGTTACTATGAAGTTATACGGAAGATGAAAAGAAGCGGGAACGAAGGATTCCAAAGGGCGAACGGAAAGCCCTTTGGTTGAAAAAATATGAGTGTGGTAAAAAAGGCGGGATGAAATGTCTGAACTTGTAGAACATATTACAGATGCGCGAAACAACGGAACGATTAATGTGTACGCAGTTCGCTACAATCAACGTGATAAGACTGACAATGTTGCTGTGGCTCTTCCAGGAAATCTGAATTTCGATTTTCGTCATGATTTCTGTGAAAACATTATCCAATATGAGGATGCACAAGAAGTGGCATTTAATCCAACGTCGAATGGGCTGGAAGATGGTACATATGAATATATACCGCTTTCGAATGTTCGAGAAAAGTGGGATGTGTTTGCGAATTTACTTGATGATTCACTTAATTACCACGGTGCAGAAAATCGGAAGAAGGTCGCACATTCAAACCTTTACATAGGCGCATTGGTTTATAACAACCAGACATATTATTTGTGCGCAAAACAAGGAAACAGCTCAGATAGGCTGTTACAAGGAAAGTGCGTTTTCATGACCCATCAGGACGAACTCGTCAAAGCAAACCCCGATGAAGTATTCCTTATGAGTAGCTATGTCGGATTTGTAGTTGATCCTGTAGAAGAAAAAGTCTTGATTTTTGATAAAAAAGCCTTTCAGGCTGTGTTTAAGTATGACGACTATCAAAAAGAGGATGTCCAGAGAAAGATATCAATTGTTGATCAGTGGAGCTTTCTTGAGTCGGCAAATGTAATAAAAGAAAGATGCGCCCAGAAAAATGTATACCGAAATCTGGCCAGGATTTTTGCTGATCAGGAGTACATGGAGCAAATCCAAAGAACAACGCCGGCTCAATTGAAGAATAATTTGTTGACCAACAGCCCTCAAAACTTTAAAGAGGATGACTTCCAGGGTGAACAGCTGATTGTCACGACAAGGAATCTCAACACTGTGATGAAAATGCTGGCCAAGGGATTTAAATTCAACTTCTTTACGAACAATGCTGAACAACAATGAGAGATTTAATAGAAGGAATTGGCTATTATTTGAGCTGCATGATTCTATTTAATGGAATTTATGGTCTGAAAATTGTAGCCAAGGGAACTGTGTTTGCGAATTCGTGTACGAAAGAGAACATGACCGGGATCACTACGCTTGCCTTAGCAGCGTTACTTGTAGTGATAGGTGTATTCTTTACAGCACAAATCCTTACAACGGATGATTCCGAAACAAATAGTATTGCGACGGGAAAGCAGTTTAAAGTGACCACGGTGAAAGACTTGACGGGTGAAAACTACTTTGCCAATTTCTCGTTGATAGTGCTGACAGGACTTTCTCTTTCTGACACTCCCGATTTTTGGGATCTGATGATTTTTCTTCTGATTGAGGCAGCGTTGGGAATTATCTACATAAAAAAGAAAATGTTCTATATGAATCCCGTACTTTCCCTTCTGGACTATAGCATCTATGAATGCACGGGCATCGATGCAATTACAAAAAAAGAGTATCTAGGAACATTTTACTTTTTGATAAAGGGAAAGTCAATATCCAATAAAAGCGTAATAAAATATAAAAACATTAACAGTCATGTGATTCGACTTAATCAATATAGTGAAGGAAACTCCCATTGACTGCTAATAGCCATATGTTTACACATGGCGCGCTGCTCAGACGTGCTGCCTCTTCGTGGCGAGCAGCAGGCAACGAGATCCTGTCTCGGCTAAAGCATGATCTTTGAAGTGAAAGGAGATTCAGGCAAGAGCCATCCTTATAAAAGAATGGCATAGCAGAATGATCTAAAATCCAATGAACGACTTCGGCCCGAAGCGCCCGATGCCGGAAAGTGTAGAAACTGCACCTACTGACATCGCAAAAGCGAAGCGCGGCCGACCGAAGAAAAAGCCCGACTACGATAGAGAGAAGGAAATCGATGCCTTTCAAGCCAAGGCGGTGGAGCTTTTCGGGGAACCCTACGATGACCGAATCGAACGATCTGAGGATGCTCCGAGCATCCGGGATGTGGCGAACGCCATGAATACGACGCCGCTGAGGGTGCGGAAGATGCTGGTCACTGCAGGGGTTTACAGCACGAAGCTCAGCCGTAAGGTGCAGAGCCTGTATGAAGAAGGCTGGACAATCCAGCAGATTATGGACGAAACGGGGCTTAAAAAATCATCTGTCCATGGGTATTTGCCGTATATAAAAGGCAACTACAATTTGCCAGAATCGACCTTGGAAGCTGAATATTCCCGTGTTTACAGAAAGAGGATTTCAGTCTGTGAGCGACTCAGGCAAGAGATTGATTCACCAGAAGCGGAAGAATACCTGTGGGATGCAATCGTGGCGTATGCCGACTATTCGTTCTTGACGGAGAAGAGTTTATCCATGAAGTACACCGTGAGAGGCGGAGAAATCTTCTTCAATCGAAAAGAGAAAAGCGTAACTAGAGCGAGTGTGATGAAAGCGTTCCACCGTGCTCGACAGCTTCAACAAGAGAAGGGCTTTGTCGGCGGACCCAAGGAACTGGGAACTTTCGGCGCGAGTTATATCTACCCAGTGTTTCTTCGGATTGGCGTGTGCTCAAAGAAATCAAAAGAAATTTGAAAAAATGGGTCAAAAAGAGATCAGAGGGTTTTAGATTAACTGGTTGGAATAACAACAAAAATAATGAGATGTTCTGGGCTGTCTTGAGCAGTCTTGAAAGATATAAAATTCCAGAAGGGGAGAATGAGAATGAATTCAGAGGAAAAGCTGGTGGTGCGAACCAGAAAAAACAAAAGCTTCGGAATGATTGTTCAAGAATATCGGCAACGCAACGGCTGGACACAGGAGGAGTTGGCATGGAGAGCAGGGGTCACAAGGGAACATATAGGTCGCATTGAAAGAGACAAATGCAACCCATCAATTGTGACAGTGGAACAATTGGAAAAAGCATTCCATCTTCCGCCAATGTCACTTGTGAGACTCAAGTTGAATCCGGAAATTCAGTTGTTCTCCGACTCAGAGGAAGAAAAGTGCGTGGGCTATGCTTGCAAGAAACTTGAATATTCGCTTGTCGCAAATCTGACCAAGACGGATATGCTGAAGGCCTGTGATGTGATAAGCACAATTTCAGAGCTGATCAGTCATAATGGCTCAGGTTCGGAGAATGGGTAAATTGGCAGATGGACAATACGATCAAACTAAAAGAGACCTCCAAGTCCTTGAGCTGAAGACAGTACGGAGATACAATTATAAATGAAGAAATAAGGCAGATTTTGAAGCTTGAATGTCACATAGCGGGAGGCAGTACATATGGATCAGGCGACAAACATGGAAACACGGCTTGCAGAGCCAGCTCCGCAGGAATCTGCTCTTGCGCAAGGCGGCTCCAATGTGCTGCGCCGTCACATCAAGGAGAACCCCAAGAAAGCGGCTCTTTCCCGTCACCGCATGTGGCTGGACAGCATCCCGCATGAATATCCCATGCCATATACGCCGTATAAAATTGGGGTGTACATCCGCTATTTCAATCAGACCCGGCATGAGAACTATCTGGAAAAGCACATCCAGCAGTACATGGATGACATCGCTCTGTGCCCCAGATGGACTTTAGTAGATTTCTATGTGGACGAAGGTTCAACGGCCCCGCACATGGAGTACTCCAAAGAATGGTGCCGACTGCTAGAGGATTGTTTTACTGGAAAAGTAGACCTCATTGTGACGCAGAAGGTCAGCAATATGTCCAGTGATTGGAAGGAAATGTCTTTCATTGCACGGATGCTGGCGGCACAGGAGCATCCTGTGGGAATCTACTTTATTTCCGAAGATATTTTTACGCTGGCCTCGTATTACCAGCCTGACCTGCGGGATACGGGTTTGCTGCCGGAAGGCTGGCAGACTCTCCCGACGGATGAACTGGACGAGCCGATGCTTTCGACCCTGCCGAAGCCTGCCATGCCGGAACAGGCAGAGCAGATGAGCCTTGACGAAGAAACGGATGCAATGGAGTGAACCGAGTGGAAAAGACAGAACTGACCAATGCCCAAAAGCAGAACCGGGTGCGGCAGCGCATCTCGAAGGCCTCGATTGATCCGGATAAATACGAGTACATCCCGGCGAAGGAGCAGAACGACCATGTGAAGGCTGACCAGTATCAGCGTGTCGCCATCTACGCCCGTGTCTCCACAGACAACCCCATGCAGACCACGTCCTTTGAACTGCAGCAGAAGTATTACGAGGAACTGGTGGCGCAGCATCCTCAGTGGGTGCTGGTGAAGATCTACGCAGACGAAGGAAAATCTGGCACTACCATGCAGCATCGGGATGGGTTTAATGAGATGCTGGCAGATGCGGATGCCGGAAAAATCGACCTGATCATTGTAAAAAATATTTCTCGCTTTGCCCGTAATGTGGTGGACTGCCTGAGCATCATCCGCAAGCTGTCTGAGAAGAGGATTGGCGTGCTGTTTGAGTCGGAAGCAATCTACTCCCTGAACGATGATTCTCACATGGCACTGTCCTTTCAGGCCACCATTGCAGAGCAGGAATCCCGTACCCGAAGCAGGAGTATGGAAACTTCCCTGCGGATGCGGCTGGATCACGGTCTGCCTCTGACTCCGGAGTTGCTGGGTTTTGTGAAGAACGAGGACGGCAAGCTCGTCGTTAATCCGGAGACCTACAAAATCCCCAAGCTCATGTTCTATATGTACCTGTACGGATATTCCACCCAGCAGATTGCAGACACCCTCACGAAGCTCAGCAAGCGGACGTATCGGGGCAATCTGAAGTGGACGGCATCCGGTGTAGCAGCCAGTATGCGGAACGAACGCTACTGCGGAGATGTGCTGACCCGCAAGCGGTTCACCAAGTTTGCAGCGGATGTCCACGACCAGAAGTCTTTCAAAAACCGGGGAGAAAAGCCCCAGAGCCATTATAGGGATGACCATGAAGCCATCATCGACCGGAACGACTTTCTGGCAGTCCAGCGCATTATGAACAATGCCAGGTTCGGTGGTACGTCCTTGCTGCCGGAACTGCAGGTCATCCCGGACGGGCTGTTGAAAGGCTTTGTCATTGTCCATCCCAAGTGGGGTAGCTTCACCAAGGAGGATTACATCGCCGCTTGCAGGAGTGTGGACAGCAATCCGGTAGAGGAAAGCTGGTTAGAGGTTCGGGAGGGCTCCTTCGACCTGACCGGATATGAGGTGGCAGACTTCAAGCTGTTCAGCGACCAGAGCGTCCCTGCAATCATGCTTCACAAGGATAGCATTGCTTTCAGTGTGGCAGGCATCCGGGAGATGGACCTGAAAGATAATTATGTAGAACTGCTGGTGCATCCGCTACGGAAAGAAATCGCCGTGCGTCCCACCAATAAGGATAACCGCTGTGCTATCCAGTGGACAAACGGTGTCCGGGGCAATCGTCATTCCCGCTCAGTAGCAGCCAAGGCCTATATCCAGACCTTGTATCAGATCTTCGGCTGGGAGCAGGATAACAACTATAAGCTCTATGGCCGCATCTACCGGGATGGACAGGATGCCGCCTGCATCTATGCCGGAACAAACGCCAGCGTGTACATCAAAAATAACGAGGTTACCGTGGAGGATGCCACCGGACAGAACATCTGCCGGCAGGGCAAGCGTATCCGTGGCGTAGTGGGGGACTTCGGACAGGGTGTCGGCAATGGGTACTATGTAGAAAAGAGCATGACCGAGCTTCGGAACCTGACCCGACAGGAGTGGCAGACCCGGCTTGCCGGACAGATGGTCAGCACCGGAACGGAGCTTCAGGTCACATCGTATGATGAATTGCACAGCTTCATTCAGGAAGAACTGGGGGAGCTGTTTGAGGAGGATGTACAGAAATGATGGAAGAGAATGCACAGATGAGCCTGCTGCCGGATGCAGTTGGGGCGACGCAGATGACGATGACAGGTGAAGAAGAAATCGACCTTAGTGAATATGAGATCGTCCGCCCGGAGTTTTTCGCCCACATCAAGGAACCGGCCTTGACGGTGAATGTGGACAAGATCGGCGTGAACACTGCCTGTGTCCGCCTGCTGCCAGATGTGGAATATGTGCAGATCCTCGTTAATCGCAAGGAGAAGAAACTCCTGCTCAAGCCCTGTGATGAAATTGAGATCACCGGATACCGCTGGGGTAAAACAAAAGAAGGAAAACGATACCCAACCCAGCGGACAGGGGAACTTTTTGTCCTGACGATTTGTGAACTCATGGACTGGAACCCGGATTATCGGTATAAGGTGCTGGGCAGGATGGTGCAGGCCAATGGAAAAGCCCTGATCGCCTTTGATCTCACGTCCAGCGAATGTTTCCCCAAGGTGGTCAACCGGGACGGCAAGAAGGTCAGCAGCCGCCAGTCCGTCTTTGCGGAACAGTGGCGCGGTAAGTTTGGCCCCACCTATTCTGAGAGCCGTCGTTCTCTGGCGGTCAAGACCTTTGACAACTACACGGTCATCACAGTAAATGGGAAGAAAACCGAGGTGCATCCGCAGACACAACCGCAGCAGCAGGGAAGTATGGGTGATCCCTTATGAAACAGGACAACGAGCTTGGCATGCGCATCAGTGCCAAGTACAATCGCATCTATGTCCACCGGACAACGCTGAAAGCCATGGGAGACCCGGCGTTCGTGTCGCTGGGCATCCACCCGCAGAGCAAAAAGCTGGTGGTACTGGCGGCAGAAGAATGTGACAAGGAGGCCATGCGCGTCCGGTATACAGAGGACAATATGTTCTGCATTTACAGTAAGGTGCTGTTGGACGGCATCTGTACGGTGGCACCGCAGATTGGAGCACAGGACTCCTGCCTGCTGCACGGAAGGCTGCTGAAGGAACAGAATGCAGCTGCCTTTGACATGAACGATATCGAAACCATCACGGAAGCGGAATGAGGGAGAACACATGAAACAGGTCTGGCAAATCGACCCGGAGTTCAGGCGGCTGAGCGTTCCACTATCTCCGGAGGAGGAAAACAGGCTGGAGAGTAGCCTGCTCCGTGAAGGCTGCAAGGAACCCATTGCGGTGTGGCACGGCTGCATTCTGGATGGGCACAAGCGTTATGAAATTTGCAACTACGAGGAAATGGAATATGAAACGGTAGAGATGGACTTTGCCACTAAGGATGAAGCTCTGCTGTGGGTCTGCAAAAAACATCTTGCAGCTGTAAAGCCTAATTCCACTGTATTTCGCTATCTTCTCGGAAAAAGATACGTTCTAGAACGAATGATGTACAAACAGAATCCAGAAAAGGTACATATTACCTATGTAAAAAAACTGGATCGGGTGGGCGCAGTATGCGGTACACTGGCAGAAGAAACCGGCATGAATCCAGGTACGGTGCGGAAGTATGGAACCCTGGCGTTGCAATTGGATCGGATTGCCGAAAAGGACATGGCGATGTTTGAAGCTATCCTTGCAGAGAAAATTCTACTTACCTACGGAAAAGTCATAAAGTATTCGGAAATGGAACCTGCGAAACTGATCAGCACACGCCGCAGATTGCTGCACGATGACATAAAAATGCGCCAGCGAAAGCCGCGTAAAAAAGCAGCAGAGAGCGAGAAGAAAGAAAAAAAGGTGGCGCAGGCCGCACCGCTGGAAGTAGGCATCAAGGAGATGCCGATGTTCGACCCGGACATGGAGTTCCGTGGGCTGGCGCTGACGATTCCCACATGGATGAATGCCATCGCACGCACCCGGGCAAAGACGGATATCGATTTGGTATCCGAACCGACCAAGGCGCAGCTTGCCATGATCCTGCGCAGACTGGAAGAACAGATCACGCAGACGCTGGAGGTAATTGAAAAATGATTCCTGGAGATATGTTGACAGAAGCGCAGCGGCGCTGCATCCCGGATGTGTCCTTTGAATTGATCCCCATCCGAAATCTGGTTTCCAACCAGGAGTACCAGCGGCCGCTGTCCGAAAATCATATCCGTAAGGCACTGGAAGAATTTGACGTCTACCAGATCAATCCGGTGAAAGTGAGCCGCCGGGATGGCATCAACTATGTGTTTGACGGTCAGCACACTATTGAAATCATCGCCAGTGAGTCCGGTTCCCGTGATACTCCGGTGTGGTGCATGATATACGATGACCTGAAATATAAGGAAGAAGCCCATATCTTTGCTGACCAGCAAAAGCATGTCAAGGCACTGTCTTCTTTCGAGACCTTCAAGGCGCATATTGAAGCGGATGACCCCAAACAGAAAATGATCGAGGCTATTGTGCAGTCCTACGGGCTGGCAATCACCTCGACCAAAGCAAAAAACGGTATCAGTGCAGTTTCTACACTGGAGCGTATCTATGATAAATACGGGCAGGCTGTTCTGGATACGACCCTCCGGCTTGCAATCGCTACATGGGAAGGTGAAAACAACTCTCTTTCCGGCAGTATCCTGATGGGCATTGCCCGCATCGTTGTGGCGTATGGGGATTCCTTAAAAGAGGATGTATTCAAAGACCATGTTGGCCGAGTGTCGGTGAAGGCGATTATCCGTGCGGCCAAAGAACGCCGCCCCGGTGCTCTGGGTTATTCCGAGGCGATGATCATTGAGTACAATAAGAAAAGTAAGTTCCGCCTTTCGCTGAAAACACTCTATGGCGGAAAACAGACCTCGGACGAGGATGAATTTGGAGAAGAATAATGTAAAAAATGGCTTCCAGTGCCGCTCGTGCAGGGAAAGGGGCAGAATATAGGATGTCTGGCTATAACGAAATTGGTGCGATGAATTTCGCAGAAGGCTTTTTACTAGCCGGTGGACAAGCGGATATACTGCGCAAAATAATTGTAAAAGAGTATGATCTGGACGAGGCAACTGCTAACTGGCACATTGAGCAGGCACAGCAATGGGCGGTGCGGGCAAGGAAGACGCTGAATTGCGGAGGCGGTGAGGAAAATGAAAACCGATAAGTTTATGTACCTGCCAACAATGACAGAAGATGAATTTACAGAGAACATTGGAAAGGAAGATTTCTTCCGCAGATTCGGAAACCCTGCGGTGATCCGTACGCAAGCAGGGGAAGGGTACATCGTGCTGAGCGCCGAATTATACGATCGAATGGCAGAACCATGTGGCTTTCCGGGAACAAAGGAGTTGATTGAGCGTGAACCGAGAACTTGATGGCTGCTATTTCCGTATTGTGCGGGACGGCGTGGGGCAATCTGTGTGCTTTACCGATCTGACGAAGGGAGAGCGCGACATACTGTTGGCAGACAAGGACACGCAATTTCTGAAAAATCTATGCTGCTATCTGGCAGATCGAATCCAAGAACTGGGAGATATCATCGAGGAGCAATCCCGGCAGCTTCTTATGGATGATCTGGCAATAGGGCGGACATCTGGCGAGGAAAATGGTTGGATTCCGGCAGAAGATGTGCGGCAGCATTTTGCGGAAAGAATATGACGTTGCATGGAAAGAAGGCTGACGGATGAACGCATTTGATGTGGACTACTGGATCGGTGTCATGTGTGGATGTAGTTGGACACCGCGAACTTTGGATGAAAAGAGTCGGCATGCCCTGATGTACTTATTCCACCTGACCGACCAGATTGCCCCTGTCGGTAGGGATAACCGCCGTGAGTTCTGGATCACAGCAATGCGCGGCAGCATCGAAGATTTTCGACCTTATTATGATGAAGAAGCCACCGAGCAAGAACTTGCGGAAGCCATGCAGGAGCAATATCCGAAAGAAGAATACTGGTACAAATTCGTATCTGTCCATCACATGGATTGCCGAAAAGGGGAACTCTTTGGCGTTTTTCTGAATGGAAAACCTGTCCTGAGCATCAATGATCCCAATGAAGATAGAAATTCGTTCAATGCAATCGAACTAATCGACTGGCTGATTCAAATGGCAAGTGGTGTTCTGGAGAGGCTGCGCGCTGATACCTATAATACTGAGATTCAGGAAAAGCTGCCGGATGACTATAAATACGGCGTAATCTCCCGGAAGGACTATTGGGATATTTACCCGGAAGACCGTGCAGATTACCGCGGCGCATTTAAAGATTGGCAGATTGAAGAATTTTTGCGCTGCAAGAATGAGTTTTTGGCGGATTATATACCGGGAAACTGCATGCGTCATATGACAGCTCGTGATTTCTATGAAGCCTGCGCGGTGTGCTATAAAGCGGTTCGGATGGAGCAGCGTGGGCTTTTTCCTTTCAAGGACTCCAAGGAGGAACACCTGCGGTATAGCGGAACAACGCCAAAAGAACTGTATTATATGTTCGCAGACGGACGGGATGATGGTCTGTCCGGTGTGCCATTGGATGATGCCGCCGCATTTGCCGAATGGCGCAATCAAAAAGGGCTATACTATGAATTCAACGGGCATCATCCATGGGAAATCATACCATCCGGTTCTGTGGAATATAGTATGCACCTGCAGGTCATGAAATCACCAAACGGATTTTACTACGGACTCTCCGGCAGCACTTTTCATCGTAGCAAAGATACGATCCACAGCTACCTTGCCATGCGCAAGGCAGGATTGCCGGTAAAAATCTACGACGGTTTGAAGATGGCGGCACGGTTTGAGGAAGCTGATATGATCGGCATTGTGCCGCAGGGCAGGTCAATTTCCTATGTTGATCGTATTATGCAATACGAAATTACGGATGCCGTACATTTGTCCGATGACGAGAAATCGGAGCAGGTTGCAGCCAAAACCATCTGGCAGCCAGAAATAGAATGCAAACTTCTGTAAGGGAGAAAACTGTAATGAGTGATATGCTGATAGATATTCAATATGATCCAGAACAGAATAATTACATTTACAGCTTCCGGATGTCTGAGGAGAAAAAGCATGATCTGGAAAAGCGACTGCAAAGCTATGGTGCAACACTGGAAGAATTGATACCAAACTATTTGCAGGCTGTTATGGAACGGGAAGATAAAAACACTTAGCCATAAATAAAAATGACTTCCCGTGGTACGCATCATATTTCTATGAGAGGCGTGGGAAGTACTATTGTATTTATTATATACTGAAATATACAAAATTGCAAGGCGGTGAGCACATGATTTATATCACAGGAGATACCCACGGAGATTTCCGAAATGTAGAACGGTTCTGCAAAAAAATGCAGACCAGCAAAGACGATGTTCTGATCATTCTGGGTGATGCAGGCATCAACTATTATGGCCCCGAACAGGACAAGCGGAAGAAAAAGCATCTGGAATCGCTGCCCATTACGATTTTTGCGATCCATGGCAATCATGAAATGCGGCCGCAGACGATCCCGACCTACCATGAAGCAGACTGGAATGGTGGCAAAGTTTACATGGAAGACGACTATCCGCATATCCTGTTTGCTAAAGATGCTGAACTGTATGAGTTGAACGGCCTGTTCACTTTTGTAGTTGGCGGTGCATATAGCGTGGACAAGAATTACCGCCTGCTGCACGGCCTTGCATGGTGGCCGGATGAGCAGCCGTCAGATGAAATAAAACGTCAGGTGGAAGAAAAGCTGGAGGGGATGGACTGGGAGGTTGATGTGGTTCTGACCCATACAGCACCATTAAAATACGAGCCGACAGAAGTATTTTTGCCGATGATCAACCAGAGCACCGTGGATAAGTCAACAGAACAGTGGCTGGATAGCATCGAGGAGCAACTATATTATGACAAATGGTATTGCGGGCATTACCACACTGCTAAGAAAATTGATAAAATTCAATTTATGTACAACGATTTTGACGAATTTCCTGAAAATAAAGATGGCGAAATCGATGATGAAGATGAACTGTGCTATGAATGCAGTTTATACGATGATAACTCATATTTAGATGAAAATGGTGAATGGGTAAATTGTTGTCTGGACTGTCCTTTTAATAGAATGAACGATGATGATTAAATGCAGCAGGAGAAAACGGCATGGAAACAATGAAATTGGAACAGCTGATTCAGGCAACGAGTGGTCTGAGTAACCGGAAAGAAACACCGGTTCTTGTCAACGGACAGCCAATTACGGAAATTCGTATTTCCATTAAAGATGGTGCCCAGTGCGTCAATCTAGTGTCAGAGAATTCTGACGCAGAACCATATGATGTGCGTTGTGCCTTTGATGAAGAACATAATGAATGGCTCTATGTGATTTCTATTCCAGAAAAAGATAAGATAGTACTTGAAGAAATCTGCAAAGGCTATAAAATAAAGGTAGAAGATTTGGTGCGGCAATTTTACTTGTGGGTGATGCGAGATCCGGAAGCTGCGGCGCAGTGGTTGAAGAATAAAACTGAACGTAAGAAGGTGTGAAAATGGGACGACAGGACAATGTTGAGATTTTTGAAGATACGCAGCGATTGTACCGCAGCAACGAACGGCTGATCTCTGCAATCAAGAATTCCAGTGCTGCGCAAGAGTGTTTCACGGGCACGGGACGGTACTGGTATGGCCCAGAGCATCGGATTTATCAGAAGCCAGCGCAAGTAGTAGTAAGCTCCAAACGCACTCTGGAAGTGGCGGCACCCTACGCATATGCAGGAAAGAAAGTTTGTGTGCTGAATTTTGCATCGGCGACGAATCCTGGTGGTGGCGTGATCAAGGGCTCGTCTGCACAGGAAGAAGCAATCTGCCGTTGTTCTACGCTCTATCCGAACCTGAAAGAACAGAGGATGTGGAATCAGTTCTATGCACCCCATCGGCGCGCCCGAGACCCGCTGCATAACGATGACTGCATTTATACGCCGGGCGTGATGGTCTTTAAATCAGACATGGATTATCCGCAGTTGTTGACGGAAGAAAAGTGGTATTCGGTAAATGTCCTGACCTGCGCTGCACCTAACTTGCGGGAGCGTCCCAGCAACGAAATGAACGCCGGGGACGGCGATGCCGCCGTACATATCAGTAGGGAAGACCTGCAAGCCTTGCATGAAAAACGGATGCGCAGAGTGCTGGAAATTGCATGGGCAAAAGGGAATGAAGTCGTAATTCTCGGAGCATTTGGCTGCGGGGCATTCCGCAACCCGCCGGCGGTTGTGGCACAGGCGATGAAAACGGTAGTACAAGAATACCGGATGCGTTTTGAAATAATTGAGTTCACTGTATACTGTAGAACGCAGTATGACACGAATTACCGTGTGTTCCAGCAGGTTCTTGGCGGCATGTGAGCTGCTGCATATGGTCGGTGCGGAGACCTGAAACCCGCACGAGTGCAGGGGAACGCTGCGTAAAAGTCAGGAGATGCAGCGTGCGGACGGTGCGATCTTCTCCGTATAATAGACTTTTAGAAAATTTCGTTTCAAACGAAATGAAAGCGAAATTGCAAAACGGAAATTTCGCCTATGGCGAAACAAGGGCTGTTGTAATAGTTGGAGACGGGCATGAGATACTACATAGCAGACTGCCACTTTTATCATAGAAATCTGCTCACGGAAATGGATAATCGTGACTTTGAATCTGTGGAGCAAATGAACGAAGTAATGATAGAAAAGTGGAACAAAAAGGTCCATGCTCGGGATGAGGTGGTGATCCTTGGCGACCTGTCTCTTGGCAATGGAAAGGAAACCAACGAAATACTGTGTCGGCTAAAGGGGCGGCTCTACTTGATTCGAGGAAATTACGATGAGAGGTACTTAAGAGACAAGGATTTTGACATTTCCAGGTTTGAATGGGTCAAGGACTATGCGGAGATTCATGACAATAAGCGAAAAATCGTGTTAATGCACTATCCGGTATTGTGCTATAACGGCCAGTTTCGGCGTGGGGCAGATGGAACGCCGATGACTTATATGCTGCACGGGCATATCCATAAGACGGAAGATCAGGTGCTGGTGGATCGGTTCTGCACAGAGACTAGAGCCACGATGCGGAAAAGTGCCCATCAGGAAACAGCGCAGCCAGTGCCGTGCCAGATGATCAACTGCTTCTGTATGTATTCGGACTACACGCCACTGACATTGGAAGAGTGGGTGGAGTGTGACCAAAGACGGCGCAACAAAGCTGACAGGTAAGGGACATTGCTCCGTACATTAGACGGATTTTCGCCTGATTTTATGAATGATGGACGCCGCCAATGACGGAGAAGAAAGAATTTTGTTGCAGATAACCTAATGGTAGCTGAGAAAATTGTCGCAAACAATATCGATGAACTCAAGAATTTTGTTACGAAGCCGTTGATGATTAGGCTGTGATATGGTAAGATACTGGTAAAAGCACGGATGAGGAGGAGCGTATATGCTGTATCGAAAGGCCTATGACAAACTAAAAATGTGGAAACAGCAAAAGAGTCGGACCGCTCTTTGTATTCAAGGTGCGCGACAAATTGGAAAGACCACAGTAGTGCGTGAATTTGGAAAAAATGAGTATAAATGCTTTCTTGAATTCAACTTCGTCTCCGATACGGATGCAAGGCGAGTGTTCGATGGAAATCTCGATGCGAATACCATTATTGAAGGGCTGTCGGCACTGGCGCGGAAACCATTGATTCCGGGCAATACGCTGATTTTATTTGATGAGATACAGGAATGCCCCAATGCCAGAACTGCAATCAAGTTTTTGGTTGAGGATGGACGATTTGACTATATTGAGACGGGTTCGCTTTTGGGTGTGAAGAATAAAGTGGTTCGTTCATTACCGGTTGGATTCGAGGAATTGTATACAATGTACCCGATGGACTTTGAAGAATTTATTCTTGCAAACGGCGTTCAGCGGACAACAATTGATACAATGAGAGAAGCATATGATGCAAGAACGCCTGTTTCTGATGTCATTCATACAACACTGAAGAAGTTGTTTTATTCCTATATCATTGTTGGCGGAATGCCGAAAGTAGTTCAGACCTATGTCCAAACGCATGATATAGGGCGGGTACTTCGAGATCAAAATGAAATCCTTGATTTGTATAGGCAGGATATTTCTAAATATGCAGCAGAAAATGACAGGCCAAAAATCAGAGCAATTTTCGATTCGATTCCCTCTCAGTTGAACGAAAAGAATCGGCGCTTTACAGTGAGTAGTCTAAAGGTGAGCGCACGCCTTGATCGATATGGAGATAGCTTTAACTGGTTGGTGGATGCGGGGGTCGCAAATCCTTGTTACAATATTGAGGAACCCAAGGCAGCGTTGAAGTTAAATGAAAAACGCAGTTTTTTCAAGTTGTATGCGGGAGATACGGGACTGCTTTGCGCTCTTTCAATGGACAATATCCAATTCAGCATTTTACAAGGAGATTTAAGCGTAAATATGGGTAGCATTCTGGAAAATGTAATGTCCCAGATGTTTGTTGCAAATGGTTTCTCCTTGCACTATTTTGACACAAAGAGATATGGTGAGTTGGATTTTGTGATGCAGGAAGGCACTGCCATCGATTTGGTGGAAATCAAGTCTGGCAATGACTACAAGAAGCATGCTGCACTGGATAAAGTTTTGGCAGTAGAAGAATGGAAAGCAAAGCAGGCAATTGTTTTCTGCAAAGATAATGTGCAGGTGGAAGATGGAATCTTATATCTTCCCTGGTATATGGCGATTTTCTTTAAGCAGGAGCAACTCTCCAAAGGATTGACTTACGAAGTGGATTTGAGTGGACTTTGATCGAATATCCGAAATATAACTGCGAAGCACCGGAAATATTGAATGATGGTATATGTTCGAGACTGTATAATCAAAGTAAAAAGTGGAATCGCTCGTGTGCATTCAGAAAGTGCGGTGTATTGTCCGGACTGTGGGAGAAAGCTCTTTTTTCATGGCACTTGTAAGCGAAAAGTAAGGGCGCAAGAGAAAACGAGATGCTATGTGCTAAGAGCCCTTTTTTGCAAAAACTGTAAAAAAACACATCGGGAACTGCCGGATTTTATAGTTGGATATAAAAGATATAGTCGTGATGAACTCTGCGAAATAGTAATGAATGAGGAAAGCTATTCCTGTGAAGATAGTACAAGAAATCGTACAATAATGTGGCTGTACAAACTTTGCAATTGTACGGCTCAATCGCTGATTGAATTTTTGGAAAAGAAAATAAAACCATTTCGGACAATAGAGAAATTGAGTTCTTTTGTAGGAGATCTGCTGTTCGAAAGACAAAGTAAGTTAATGCAACCAAGCATCGTAATTTCGTGACTTTGGAATGATGTGAAATTATACTGAGGGCAATCTACAGAAAAGTGAGGTTGCCCTGCATGAAGAAAATAGACTTGCAAGCCGAGACCATTCAGGGAGTAATATCGTTCTGCGATGGTGTTTGAATTCTTAAATATCAGAATGAATTTGAAGAAAGGGCAGAGCAGAAAGAAACAACACCAGAACGGAGTATGTCCTTTCTGGATTTGAAGCGATCCATTCCCATTGCAGAAAATGGACGAGTCCCAACTTATAAGAAACTGCTGCAGGAAAAGCAGACCATCATAGCAGCAAACGAGCGTTGGAAACGCAAAAATTACAGTATATCAGAACGGTTATGTTGTTTATGAAGATGGAACGCGAAGAACGGTTATGCCGGTTCATCGGTATGGAGATTACCACTACTATTTCCGGGATGGAATCCATGTGTGCATCCCTGAAAAGGAGTTTGAAAACTTGCGTTGGGAGCTTCGCTTTCTTATGGAGGGCGAATCCAGAATTGAACATAACCGTAAAAATTGTGCTTTAAGGCATGAGGCATTTTCCCTGCGTAATGATGGTACGGATTGGTGCTCAGCTATTATGGTGGACTTTGACGATGAACATATCCTTCGCTTTTTGGCGGATGAGGAATGGAAATGTCTATATATTGCAATCAAACGCTTGTTACGTAGACAAAAAGAAGTGGTAATGCTGCATTTCTACAAGAAAATGGATTTAGATGAAATTGCTGAGGATTGGGGTTGTGATGTCGCTCGGATCATAAAAATTCTAGAGTGTGCACTTATCCGACTGCGCAGGTACTTTAAAGTGGAACAGCATAATTCATTTTTGTGTGTGAATGGGGAAAAGTAGAGCTATGGGTGAGCAACGAAAACCTGATGTGGATGATGTTCGAAAATCGAGTGGTTCGTTACATAGTGGGAAACAAGTGCGAGACCCAAGCGATATTCGAGTTGCGGTGTACTATTGCACCGCGGCAGACTATGAAGAAAATCATAAGGAACTTCATAATAGTGTTATCAAAAACCATCCGCACTGGAAGATTACAGAAATCTATATGAATAAAGGTGACTCCGGTATCAGGGCATCTTATGAGGAATTTGGGCGCATGATGGAGGACGCCAGGAGCGGAAAAATAGATTATATTGTATCAAAATCTGCTTTTCGATTCGCCATGAATCTGAAAGAAACATTGAACTGCGTTCGAGAATTTCGACAACTTAATCCACCGGTAGGTGTGTACTTTAAGAAAGAAAATATTGATACACTGGATGCGACAGGTGAACTTCTTATGACGGTCATATCTGTTCTGGCTCAGGATGAAAGATTCAACACCACTGGCAACATCGATAAGGCATTTCGGACGGAAGATGGTGAGCTGGATCTGGAAAGGCTGCTTGGCCATAAGCTGGGAGAAAATGGTTGATTTGGAGCGGGCGAAGATTGTGCTGCTAAATGAAAATAAGCGTGTGCGTTGCTGTGCTGCAGGAGAAGAAATTTGCGATGGACAATACAATTATTATACCATATAGTGATGTTGAATCCAAGAAAGAGTGGCTATGGAAATATAGACTACCGCATAAAAATGTTGCTTTTTTGTATGGAAGCTCAGAAGATGCGGTTGAAGCACTGATTGCGGAAATCATAGCTAGCGTTTCTATGGGAAGAGCATTGGCAGTAGACAATATGAGCAGGCAGGTTGGTAGAGTTGTTTATCAGGATTTTAAGGATGGACAAATAGGCGCAGTTAAAGCAAGCCTGGAACGACAGAAGGCAGACTGCTCAAATATTGCGTATGTGAACTTTAATTGTAAAAAAGCAATGGAATGTATTCAAGAACTTGAAAAGGGGATTGAAGAATTTCAACCAAGTCTCGTTGTTCTGAGAAATATAAACCAGTGCATGGAAAAGCAGAAGGATCTTTATGATCCCTTGAAAATGGCACCCATCTTACACAGGTTGATGTTATATGCAACAAAGTATAATTGTTCTATTCTTGTAGCAGAGAGCAAACCAAGAATATGTTATGAAGATACTTATTTTGCATTAACAGTAAAAAGTGTGATGCAAATACAGAAATCTCAGCAAGGCTGTTTTGTTCTTACACAAACGAGAGACGAACTTAAGCAAAAATGCGAGGCCATTAAATTCAAGCTGGATGCACAGAAAACGCTTTGTTGGGTTTAAAGATGGAATCAACAAAGAACATTGTTATGCGTTGTTACTGACTCTGTACATAAAAGTTCAGGCAACGAATATACATGTCGCTGATGTCGGAAGAGTGGGTGGGCATGGTTAAAGACAGCGAGACCGGGCTTATAAAACAGAATGCAAAAATAAATTTATGGGATCAATTATATAAGCTTGATATTAATGCGGTATACTTGCGTAATGGAGCAAAAACAGATAGTTGAAATCAAACAGATGGAGGACGGAAAAGCGCAGATGGCACAGGAAGAACAGGAAAATATTGGAATTGCTTTTCGCGAGTTTGAGCAAACACTGGTAAAAAAATTAACCAAAAGCGAATTACAGCATGTGAATGAGGCAATCTGCGCTTTAACCGATGCACTTAAAAGGTGAAAGAAAATTCGTGACGATGTACATGAAAACAAACGAGATGTTGAAGAAAAATGCTGGAAATGAATGCGAAAATATGGTATAGTTACTTTGGGGTGGTATAAGTGCAAGTATCAAATACTCTTTTGAAAGCTTGCTGATATAAAAAGGATGGTAATACAGGATGCTTGAAGTTTTTGCTTATAATGCGGGAAAAGGCGATTGCATCCGGATTCACTATGCGGGGACACATAACATCATCATTGATTCTGGAGTGATGAGGTTCTCTCCGAATTTCAAGCGTATATGTGATAGTGTAATACAGGAGAGAGAAACGTTAGATGCTTTAATACTTACACATGTGGACACGGATCACATTGGAGGAATCTTGGCAAATTTGCGCTGTGCACATTATAAATGCCCATTTAACGAAGTCTGGATGAATCATTCAGGAAAAGCATCATTGGGAGATAGGACATTGTCCGTACAGCAAAACGATGAAGTGTATGCACGACTTTTGCGTCAGGGAATGAATGTAAAACCTATGTATAAAGATATGCATAATGAATTAGCAGGCGCAAAAATATGTGTTTTTTGGCCAGACAAAGACATATTAGAAGACAGTGACAGCCGCTGTGTAGAAAGAAACCTGGTGCGGCATACTGATTATGGCCTATCATTGTCAGATTTGGCAAATAAACCACTTCCGCAGCATGATGTTAGTATTAATAATAAAAAAAGCATAGTTTTCTCTTTTGAATTTAACGGTCATAAATTACTATTTACAGGAGACGCATGGCCAGAGAATGTGGTCAGTGCACAGGGTGTTTATGATCTTGTTAAGACTCCACATCATGGATCGGCAAGAAACATTTCTGAATTATATCGAGATAGCATTCAAGCATCCAATTTTCTGATATGCACGGATGGTTTAAATCATCCTGATAAACAAACTATAGCTAAATTGGAAAAATGGTACGGGAAAATTAATATTTTTAGCCCTTCTGAATGGTGGAAAAACGGATATTTTATGAAGGATGATTATCTGCATAAGATTAGTTATTATTATTAAAGAAGGCCGTGCAATAGTATGGTAAACGATAATACAAGAGAATATAGTGTATATATTTCAGATGAAGCTAATACGGTTCAAGGCAGCGGCGTCCTATTTTATGCTGGTGGAGACAGTATGTTTGTTTTCACTTGCGCCCATGTTGTTGAGAACCTTGACAAAATCAAGCTGTTTATCTTGAGAGAAATTGATGCTTCGAGGGATCTCTATAACGTACTTTGCACAGAAGTTTCTGCAGCACAGGTCATTTATTCCCCACTTGATGAAATCCAAAACAATGAGTTCGGGGAAAAAGTGCACACAGAAGATATTGCGGTTATTCAGATAAAAAAACCAGAGGCTTTAGTGTTTTCAACAACGCAGTATTATATAACAGAGACACATAGAAGCCGTTCAGTATTCGTTCAAGGCTATCCAAATGGTGTTCCAAGTGGAAAAAACAGATTGAGTATCTTGATTGCCTTCATGGAAAAGTTATAGTCAATTCAGCGGACAGTACTAGATTTACTATTCGCATGGATGATAATTTTATTGATGCAGGTTCACGAGTGTGTGAACTGGAAGGCCTTTCTGGAGCACCTGTTTGGGATGATAATGCAGACGCAAACGGTTTATTAGGTGTTTTTACAAGTGCATATGGCGCGACTGCCTTATTATCTAAAACATATGTTGCAACGGTGTACAAAGGGAACATAATAAAAAACTTAATAATGGACTGCCAATC
>ERZ772892.741-NODE-741-length-39235-cov-5.452425_pt1 | contig 39235 bp, 30 predicted proteins | sample MGYA00512126_ERZ772892 | MGnify/ENA primary metagenome ERZ772892 (study PRJEB29015, sample SAMEA2737697) | human gut metagenome | biome: human gut; feature: human-associated habitat; material: faeces | place: China | collected 2012 ... | reverse complement strand
AGGAAGTAAATCAAATTGAAACTTTCAAAACTTAAATTACATAATTATCGTTGTTTTGGAGATGGTGAACAGATAATTGAAATTGATGATATTACATCGTTTATTGGTAACAATAGCTCAGGAAAAACAGCTGCATTGTTGGCTTTAAACTGCCTATTTTCTAATAATAGTGCTGATCGAATTTTAAAGCGAAATGATTTTCATATTCCTAAAGATACAAAACCAGAAGATATGATTTCACAGGAACTGTATATTGAAACTGTATTTACTTTTGATGAATTAGAGCATGGAAAAGAAGGAGAATCATCTGTTCCGACTTTTTTTAAAAGTCTTATTGTAGATGGCCCTAATGGAACTCCATATTTACGTATTCGTTTAGAGGCAACATGGGAAAAAAGTAACAATGTAGAAGGTGCAATTGATAGTAAAATTTATTATATTACTTGTCCTGAAAGTGAAAAAATTACTGATGAATTTAAATCAACTGCATACAGAAAAGAATTGGATTGTATCCGAGTTATATATGTGCCTGCAGTTAGAGATCCTTCTAAACAATTAAAAAATGCTTCTGGTACAATGATGTATCAAATTATGAATAGCATAAATTGGAGTTTAAATACACAAGAAAAAGTTAAAGACAAAATTCAAAAACTAAATAATCAATTTTTAGAAGAAAAAGGTGTATCAATTCTTGGTACATCTATACATACACAATGGGAAATGTATGATTCAGATACGAGATATTCAAATGCCCAGCTGCGATTTAATAGCACAGACATTGATTCTGCTATTAAAAAATCAGAGGTTGTATTTTTACCTACAGTAACAGGAAAAGAATGCACGATTGACGATATGAGCGATGGGTTACGGTCTCTATTTTATATTGCGTTAGTAGATAGTATTCTTGATGTTGAAGAAAAAATACAGCAAGAAATTGATACAGATTCTGAACACATTTCTTTTGATTATAAACCTCCTATTTTATCAATTATTGCATTAGAAGAACCAGAAAACCATATTGCTCCACATTTGATTGGACAATTGGTCTCAAATTTAAAAAAGATTGCATCTAAGAGTAATGCTCAAACAATTTTAACTTCTCATTCTACAGCAGTTATCAAACGATTCAATCCAGAAAAGTTAAGATATTTCCGCCTTAATATTTGTGATTGTGTAACCAAAGTCCGTTCAATTACATTACCTGCTAAAGAGAAACTTTCAGATCAGTATAAATTTATTAAAGAAGCTGTTAAGGCTTATCCAGAATTATATTTTGCTAAACTAGTTATTTTGGGAGAAGGAGATAGTGAAGAAATTATTTTACCTAAAATATTGAATGCTACAAATAGTGATATTGATATAAGTAGAATATCAATTGTTCCGCTTGGAGGTAGGCATGTAAACCATTTTTGGAGATTGCTCAATGATTTGAATATTCCATATATTACTTTGCTTGATTTAGATAAAGAACGAGAAGGTGGTGGATGGGGAAGAATTAAATATGTTCTTGAACAGTTAATTCAAAATGGTTATAACAAATCAGAAGTATTAAAAATTAATGGTAATATTTTACCTGAAAAAGAATTCAATCAAATGCATACTTGGGATATTGATAATTCTGATTTTTTACAAAGTTGGATTGATCATTTAGAAAAATATAATATTTTCTTTTCAAGTCCATTAGATATTGACTTTTTAATGTTAGAACATTATGGTGATGTTTATAAAAGCTTGTTACACGAAAAAGAAGGACCTAGAATTATGGTTAATGATTGTCAAAAATACATTATAGATATTGAAAAATCAAATACCTATTATCAAGAATATAATCAACGTATTACTGACGATATACAGCATACATTAAAAAATTGTGGTGGAGACGGGAAAACATATTCTGAATCTCAAAAAAAGCTGATGGTATGGTATACTTATTTTTTTCTTAATAGAGGTAAGCCATCAACTCATATAGAGGCACTTTCGAGAATCAGTGATATAACACTAATGTCAACGATGCCTGATGTATTTAAACGGATGACTTTTGCTGCAAAAAAAATATTAAAGGAGAGGTCTTATGAAGATTGTTGCAAAAGAAAAATGGATACCATGTGATGGTATTAATTTAGAAGATAGTGCCAATGATGCAGTTAAAACGGACAAAAATGTTCTTATTATAGCTGGTCCTGGTGCAGGAAAGACAGAGTTGTTAGCACAAAAAGCAAGCTACCTTTTTCAAACTAATATTTGTAGATATCCACAGAAAATATTAGCAATAAGTTTTAAGAATGATGCAGCAGAAAATCTTAAAAAAAGGGTAATAAAAAGATGTGGAAAAGAAATTGAAACACGCTTTGTGTTAATAACTTATGATGCTTTTTCCAAAAGCATATTAGATCATTTTCTTTTTGCTCTTCCAGAAGTTTTTAGACCAAATTCTGCATATTTGGTCAACGATAAAGATACTATTAAGGCAGCTTTTAAAAAAGCTGCATATGACAATTCATCAATCTTGCATACATGTAACTATGAAAAAGAGCTTGCATCCACAAAATTACCTTTTACGCAAAATAATTTGGGTGAAAAAGCTTGGAAACTACTATTAAAAGGTTTTGATGAGTATAAGTCAACTTTATCATTTAATATGATATGTATACTTGCGGAATTTATCATTAGAACAAATCCTAAAATTAAAAAAGCTTTACAACTTACATATCAATATGTTTTTTTAGATGAATTTCAGGACACAACAGATTTACAATACAAATTAGTGAAACAGTGTTTTTTAAATTCAAGTTCAATAATGACAGCTGTTGGTGATAATAAACAACGTATTATGTTATGGGCTGGTGCACGAGAAACTGTTTTTAATGATTTTGAAACAGATTTTAATGCCAAGACGAAAAGATTGGTTATGAATCATCGTTCAGCTCCAAGACTTGTAGATTTACAGAGAAAGATGTATACATCACTAAATGAAAGTAATAACACAATATGTATCTCTGATAAATGGAAATCGAATGATGGAGTGGTAACATTACTTATTGCCCAAGATGAAAAAAATGAAGCGATAGAATTATCTAAACACATATTTTCACAGATTAAATCAGGAATTGAACCAAATAAATTATGTATTATATGTAAGCAAAAACCTAGTGATTATACTAAAAAAATCATTGAAGAACTTGATAAATACCAAATTTATGCTCGTATAGAAAATGATTATCAAAATTTAATTAAAGAGCCTATTATAGAAATATTTGTTTCACTTCTGCGTTTAGCTATTGATATAAAGCATCCTAATGAATGGAAATTTATTGTAACAACAACAATAGATCTTTGGAGTATAGGATCTATGCAGTCAAATAATGATTACTTTGAAATGCAAAATGCTCTTAGCAGAGAAATAGAACAATTAAGCAAAAGGATGAAGAATGTTTCATGTGAGAATGATTTTTGTGATTTGTTAAAACACATAATACAATTTTTTGGTGTAAATCACATAAAAGCAAAGTTTCCTGTTTATAACCAAGGTGTATATTTATGTGAACAATTAAAAAAGTTTCAAAGTTATATGTGGATAGAACTTGAAAGGACTAATATGAACTGGTTGCTTGCTATAGAAAACTTTGAAGGGTTACATTCAGTACCAATTATGACTATACATAAAAGTAAGGGATTAGAATATGATATTGTATACTTTGTAGGACTAGAAGATTCAGCGTTTTGGAGTTTTAAAACTCAACCAGAAGAAGATAGGTGTGCTTTTTTTGTAGCACTATCACGAGCAAAAAAAGAAATATATTTTACATTTTGTAATAGTAGAAATATGAGAAAGCAATTTCATAATGATATAAATGAGTTTTTTGAGTTATTGCAGAAACCAGGCATTGCTACAGTTTTTATATGTAAATAATTAGTTTGCTTATTATAATATATGAATTATATAAATATAACTATTTGATAGTAAAAGTCAAAATAATTAATGAAAATTTATATCTTGTGTTGGAGTGTATATATGACTTACAAAAATTTTTCGCCAGAAGAAGCTATAATATGGGGAGAAAAATACTTTGGAGATTGGTTACTAAATATGAGAGTTTACAGTATACAAACAAACACTCCTCTTGAAGAATTTTTTAGAAAATATACCAGTGGTACAGGGGCCATTTATAATGAAATTTTAAGAGGAAGTACAAAAAGAAAAAGTATGCTTTCTTCTAATGATAAGAAAAACTTGAAACTTATAAGATTAGCCGAAAAAGAAATTATGAAACATCCTTCTCCAGATAATATTGTAGTTTATCGGTATATAAGTAAGGAAATTTTGGATTATATGAAGAAATGGTACAAATTAAATAGGATAAAAAAGAACTGTATTTTAGTTGATGATGGGTTCTTAAGTACAACTTTTACTCCAAAAGTTATTAAAGATAGTAGTTATGCCAAAGAATCAAAGAAAATACTTAAAATATATGTTCCTAAAGGAACTCCTTGTGTTTATGTAGACCTAATTTCAGATATGCACGAAAATGAAGTTATTTTTTGTCCCAGACTTAAATTAAAAGTTATTTCAGCACCAATTTTTAGTAAGTATATTGAATGTATTGTTGTAAATGGTTGATAATATAATCATTGGAACTTGAAGTCCTAATTAAACAAAAAAGACCGTAGTTCATAAAGCATTTATTGCTTAAGGAACTGCGGTTTTCTTTATTTTATTTATAATTTATGTTTTAAATTTTCACGAGAGTTTTGGCTAAGTATTTGATTAACCTTGTCGTTATATTTTTTCTCAAATACAATGATAAAACTATTATCAGATATTTTTTAGCCTTAAATGGAATTCCACTGTTGGCTAAATCGTTAATTTGATTTAAGTTTACCTGCTGATAAACTTCTTCTTTTTGAGATAGGATTTCCTGCGTCTGTAAATCCTTGGGTAGTTCTAAGCCATTATCTATGCAGTATTTTATGTAAGTTTGCTCAAGCAATTTAAAATCGCAACTATTATGAACTAACTTATCATTAACTTTGTTTACAATACGATGATAGGTTTTTTCTGCTTGTTTTTCTATTTTATCTTTAAATTTTCTACAATAAGCTAATTCTTTTCTTACTCTTTCTTTTTGTGTATTATTAGAAATTTCAGAAATATTAAGCATCGTTATACATTGGTGAGGAATTGGAAGCATATATGCAAATCTCAAAGTAGCATATTCTTTACAATACTTATCATTTTTTGGTTTTATTTGAATATCATCTTCTCTATTGTGTTGTTTAGATGATATAGGCACAAAGTAATCAATCCCTTGGATATTTAAAACAGTTCCATAGAAAAACTTATTGTTTCCACTTCGATATTGAACATTTGGAACTCTGGTAAAACCACGATGAGCAGATTCAAACTTTTTTAAATAATCAATATAATCTAAATCAACATTATAAAATGCAATTTTCATTTTATATAACCTCAATTTTCTAAATTAAAAAAGCGGGTAACAATACCCGCTTTTGATTACTTTTGCACTCGCTCTTTTACAAGTGGCGAAACACTCAACGATAAGATGAGTAATCGAACATCATTAATATTATACTACATCATTCTTGAAAATATGTCAACTGTTTTAAATATAGAATAAATGGGACTTCAAGTCCCACTTATTTTACAGATATATTCCACTTATCTTCTTGCTCATATTTATTAACAAGCTTATAAAAAGTGGTTCTTTTCAGATTTAAGATTTCCATAGCTGTATTAGCTCGGATTTCTTTCTTTTTCCATCTGATGTAAACCTCAAACCAATTTGGGGGAAAGTTTATTTCTTGTCTGCCGAGATGTTGTCCACGCTTTCTTGCTGCGGTGATTCCTTCGGCTTGTCTTTTTCTCGTTTCTTGACGCTCTTGCTCTGCAACAGAAGATAGGACCTCAATAATGATATTATTAACCATTTCGATAATCCATTCTTGTCCCTCAAGGTTAATCATAGTTGTAGGCATATCTATGACTTTTACACGAATGCCGTTTTGCTTGTAATACTCAAGCTCAGATTTTATGTCAAGCTTATTTCTGCTCAGGCGGTCGAGAGATTTTATAATAAGGGTGTCACCGCTTCGGAGTATGTTGTTTCTCAAAATCTGATAGTTGGTTCTTTCTAAGTTTTTTCCTGATTGCTTGTCTGCGAAGATATATTTTTCTTCTGCACCAAGCTGATGAAACGCTTCAAGCTGTCTATCTAAACTCTGCTCATTTGTGCTGACACGAGCATAGTAGTAAGTTCTTGTTTCACTCATTTTTGTTTTCCTCCGTAATAGTTGCAATATTAAAAAAATAGAGCATAATCGTACTGATAACGGTTATGCTCTGTCACTATCTTTCAAGTTTTGAAAGATATGGCAAGTGTTTTCTCTGCTGTTATTAGAGTTGTAAAATACGAATATATTCTGAGATAGGCGAATTAACTGCTACCCTATATAAATCATTCATTTTATTACTGGATAATTTTCCTTGTTCAACTCTTGAAAACCAATAGATTAAGGGATGACTTTTTTGGAGCAATTTTGTGTTGTTTGGGAGAATAAACGATAAAATATTACTGGAAGTATCAACCTCTGTATTTTTAAGAAGTGACATACTTGCTTTTTTATCTGATATTATTTTACTACAATCTGTTGTAGTGCTGTAATAACCATACTTACGACATATAATAGGACGTACTTCATATATTTCACAAGCATTTGAATGTTCATTCAAAAAAATACATCTTGAAAAAGCAATTGTCTTTTCATTTGATAAAATACTAGAAATTTTTACCTTTGATAATTTACATATGTTTTCGATTTGTTGGTTATTACAATGTATTTGCAGATAATTCAGAATTGTAAAAAATTCTGTTACTGAAACTTCAAAGTCATCTGTACAACAATCACTGCAACCTTTTTGACATATAGTATAAGGGCAGTTTTTAATTTCTTCATCCAATAAATGCATTATCCTATATTGGTGTGCAACAAGACTGTTGGGATTTATATCACTGTGACAATTTTTATATTTTTTTCCGCTTCCGCAAAAGCATAAATCATTCCTTGAATATTTCATACAAAAATCCTCTATATAAAGCTTTTTAAACATAATTCCTTTGAATTTATTCATATTTTCCGCATCAGAAAATATGATGTATTGCCATTGGGATAAATCATTATTATCAGAAACAAAACTATTTTGTAATTGTGCTTGTCTCATTCCGCTTATTTTTGAAATCATAATATATCTCCTATTCTATATAAATAAATAAAGTTTGTCAAATCCGAATTTCTAAGTTACTTCTATTCGCAAAAGTATACCTTTGCGAATACCTAAATTTTATGTAAAAAAGGCACTTTTTAGCTATTTTACGAACACTTTTTCCGAAAAATCTTGCAGACACCTTTACGAACACTTTTAGTATGTAGGAAAGGAATTATCGAAAGAAAAAGAAAGAATGTTTGCAAAACGATTGTGCCTGGCATTGCAAGGCTACCGAGCTAAGCTTGCTATCCTTTTAGGACTGTTTATGTATTTATCCTAAGTAAATATTATACTCTTAGTATATAATAAAATATTTCTTTTCTTTTTTGATAAAGAAATGGGTATATACTATACATACCCCGTTTTAGGGGACTACCCCACTAAAAAAGTCAAACAAACTATTGAACTTCACTTGATATATAGCCATACAACGCCTATAATTAGAACTGTAATTATTTATTTTGAAAGTTCCGAACGGTGTAGTGGCTTGTTCGGGGCTTTCTTCTTTTTTTATCAGCTGTTCAGGTTCAGAGATTGAATAGTGATTATCAGAATAACTGCCATCACTTTTTAGAATCCTAAGCTTACGAATAAATCCCAGTTGCACAAGCTCATTTATAGTTGATATTACTTTGCCTCTGCCAATCTGTAAGGCACGAGCAATATCATTAAAGCTATTCCACATATCATTTTTCTTAGTAAGACAGCGACAAATAAAAAGGTACATTCTTAGCTGAACATTACTCAGCTTTCCAAGAATGTACCTTTTAACTTTAAAATAGCCTTTTGATGGAATTGTTTTTAGTCTATAAATATATGTTCCAAGCAAGCCATTAGCTTTCTGACGGCGGCTAACGCTTTGTATGATGCCTTTCCTCTGTAAAGAGCAGATAATATTTGCAACCGTTTCCAGCTTCTTTATACCGCATTTTTCTGCGATTGTTTTTTGCTTGATTTTGACTATGTAACAGCTTTTGAAAACGCAGCTATACAAGCACATAGCCACTTTAAGCTCGTTTGGTGTAAGTCCACAATCAAGTATATCATTTCTAAGTTTAAAATATGCTTGCATAGCTTTTACTCCTTTCAAATTTTTTATCTTACTCGTCCCTTATTTCTCATAATTAAATCTTCATTTATATCCTTACCATTGCTAAATACAGCCTTAACAATATATCCCATTTTTTCATATTTAGCTTTATAGTCCTTTACAGCTTTTTTTCCGGCTTCATCATTATCCAATCTGAAATTTAATGTTTTGACTTCTGGGTGTTTTGCAAGAAAAGCTTCCAAAGCCACATCAGATGTACCACAAAGAGCAATTCTTGTTTGCTGTTTATATGTACCAGTACCAAATTGTTTATCCGTTAATGCACAGTGACTCATAAGGTCGATAGGTGCTTCAAATATGTATAATTTTGTTGTATCTGTTCCAACCTGCTGAAAAGCATATCTTTTGTCAGAATTTTTACAGTCACCACGATATTTCTTTTCGGTCAGAGTACCTCGAACAGAAGCAAACTTAGCAACACCTTTTTCATCATACCCTACAAATACACAGTTGCCCTTTTTATCTTGATATAGTTGCTTAGACTTCATAAAATCTGCAACAACTTCTGGAGTTATACCTCTTGTTTGCGATAGGTACGCAAAAACTCTGCTATATTTTCCTTCAGCTCGTTCAGGCAAAATTAATTTTCCTATATGAGCCACTGGTTCGTATTCAGGAGCCGCCTTATATTCAGCAGCTCGTTCGCCTATAATTGCTTCAACAGCCTTTGGAAAACTTAATCCATCAACTCTACATAGAAAATCAATAGCACCTCCACCGCCAATTTTTTGACTATTCCAAACAAATCCTTTTCTATTACCATATACCATAAGGCTATCGTGTTGTTTGCACTGATAATAATTACCTTTCTTCACAAAATCGTATCCCTTATACATTTGCAAAAATTCAATTATATCAGCGTTATAAGCTTTTTCAAGCTGTTCTGGTGTGAATTTTTCATTCATAATATATCTTCCTTTCCTAATTTTGAGCATAAAAAAAGAATGTGCATTTAAACACATTCTTCTTTTAGATTATTCAGTTTTACTGTATTAGTTTTTCTTTTTCTTAGGAAACTCAAATTCAATTTTTCCTGTTGTTTTATCAAGTTTTAGAGCTGCATCAAATTCTTTTCCGGATTTTGACTTAAAGCCTTTAATAACTGTTGTCTTGACCTTTTCAATAAGCTTTAATGCCTGTGTATCCGATATTTTCTTACCACATATTTCAGCAGGAATTGAAAAATTACAGCCCTTTTCTTTCTTTGATGAACAGAAATATCCAAATTTACCCTTTATCACCTTTGCACCACAAATAGGGCAGGAAAGTTGGTCTGCTTTAGAAGTATATGTATTTGAATTTGAATGTGCTATCGTTTCATACCAGCTACGAACATTTTGTTCTATATCTTGTATGAATTTTTGATATTCCTCTTTACCGTCCGATATATTGTGTAAACGCTTTTCCCATTCACCCGTAAGCTCTGCATTTTTAAGTTCTGCAACCGGCAGATTATCAATTAGAAAGATTCCCTTTTCAGTTGGATATATAGTTTTGCCTTTTTTAGCAATATATTCTCTTGCAAAGAGGGCATTTATAATGGAAGCTCTTGTAGCAGCAGTTCCAAGACCTTTGTTTTCAAGCTTCATAAGTGTTCGGGCTTCTTCATCTTCAAGATTCTTTCCTGCGGTTTCCATTGCTGTTATGAGGTCAGGCTCAGTATAACGCTTTGGCGGTTCTGTAAAACCTTGTTTAAGTTCATATTTGCCTGGATAACTTTCGCCCTCGTTTATTTGTGGCAATACAGTTTTCTTTTCCGGTATAGCGTCAACAGCATACCATCCATTATCAGTTATGATACTGCCAGTTGCTTTAAAATTATTGCCATTTACATCAATAATAACTGTTGTGTCTTCAAGCTGTGCCTTTGGATATACCACTCTGATGAGCGATTTAACAAGTAAATCATATAGCAATTTTTCATCTTCAGAAAGCTCTGATAGGGAGGAGGGAACATTCATAGTTGGAATAATAGCCGGGTGGCTATCAACCTTGCTATCATCAAAGTGTCTTTTACTATATGCCTGCCATTGTTCTTCAGGAATTGCATATTGGCTATATTCAGGAAGTTGAAATAGCTTTTTAAGTGTTGTTGTAACTTCCGGCTGCATAGCTACCGTCAAATGCTCTGAGCTTGTACGAGGATATGACATAAACTTATGTTCATAAAGTTCCTGCATAATCTTAACAGTCTTTTTCAAATCCCAGCCAAGCTTTTTGCCTGCTGTTGCTTGAAGTTGCGTAGCATTAAAAAGCAAAGGTTGACTTACACTTTTCTTTTTAATCGTTTTAGATTTTACTATGCCGTTTCCAATGCAGCTTGCAAGTATTTGTTTTGCTTCTGATTCATTATCAAATTGACCTTTTTCATATTCTGCGATAAATTCACCAGTTGGAGCTGTGAATTTAGCAAATAGTTTCCAGAAAGGTGTTTTTATATGGTTTAAAATCTTTTTCTCACGCTCTACTACCATAGCAAGAACAGGTGTCTGTACTCTACCTATTGACAGCATTTCTTTTGCAGAAAGCTTTTTAGTTGTAGCAATCGTTAGATTGATACCACAAATCCAATCAGCTATACTTCTTGCTCGACCTGCTTGCTGAATATTTATAACTTCATCACTTTCTTTAAGATGTGCAAAAGCATATTGTATTTTTTGAGGAGTCAAGTCCTCAATCCATACTCTTTTCCAAGTTTTTGAGCAGTTCATAGCGTCATAGATATACGCAAATATCAATTCACCCTCTCTATCTGGGTCCGTTGCATTGATAAGCCAATCAGCTTTATCAAAAAAGCCTTTCACATACTCAAAGCAAGTTTTTGTCTTATCTTTTACTGATATTTTATATTCTTGTGGAATACAAGGATATACATTCAAATCCCACTTTGCATATCGTTCGCCGTAGCTTTTAGCGTTTGCAAGCTCACATAAATGTCCGACACCATGACAGAGAATAGCTTTTTCACCTTTGAATATAAATTCATAGTGTCCGATGGTCGGTTCTTTAGGGTGAGCTATTCTTTTTCCTGAGTGTAGTGCAGAAGCAATTTCTTTTGCAAGACTTGCTTTTTCTGCATAGATTACTACCATTTTTATCACTCCATACTATCTTGAATATTTTTATATTTGTAAATCAGATAATCGTAAAGAAAGTCTTTATCATACATTTTGAAAATCTCCTTTAGGTTCTATTAAAATCCTACAATATCCCTAAATAAGTTCTTAAAGAATTTTCCTACACGACTTGGTTTTACTTCTGCACCGTCACGACGAGCAATTTCTTTTCTAAGCTTTTTTATTACAAGTCCCTCAATAAAATCAAGGAGCAGGAGCATTAAAATAATAATCCACTCCATATTACCATCTCCTCTTTTTAGATTTTCCGATACTTGTATATCGGCTCAAAATATCTGCATATACATCTCTGTTCCAATCGCAAGGACTTGTATAATTCGGGCTGGTACGCAGCCTGCAAGCCTTACAGTGACCTTGTATCATAGATTTATTATACTTGAGAAAGTCTTTTTGAGAGATTGGATAGAAACAATAGTTTATCTCTTTAAGATAGGGCAGACCTGAATTAAGATATTCCTGAAGCACAGCTATATCCCATTCAGTACCTCTGCACATTTGTAATTTGATTTCGGCTTTTTCAAAGATTTTTCTTTCTCTGTCGGTCATATTGCCATTGTTTGTTAGGTCTATAACATCAAAGCGGCTGCGTCGTTTACGCTGTTCATAGAGAGAAAGCGGATAGATAGGTAACTTATTGAGAGTAAAACCTCCATTAGCATTCTCAATATTATGAAATGCTAAGAATCGTTGATATGTTTCATCACGCAGAAAAAGAGAAACTGTTTCTTTCGCTTGCTTTAAAACCGTTGCTATTTCCATAGCAGTCAGAACTACACCAGCACTATTGACTATTACAGAAGATATAGCAATCGTAATGTTGCCCGCTCCAATGTATTCTTGCGGAATATCGACTTGCTCAATTTCGTTGTGATATTCTTCGTTTAATGATGATTTAGATAAATCTACAGGTGTATCATCATCAATATAATTACGAATTGTTTCGACACCAATAGGTTTTGTCATTGATTCATACTTCTCAATGGATTTCTCTAAATCTTCTGCATTCATACTTTTATCAATAACAGACATAAGATTATTTTTAAACCTTATGTTAGATAAATCTGTCAGTATAATATCATAAATGCCAAGTGATATTAACTTATTTTTGGTTTCCTGAAAATTATCATCAGGCTTACCATAAACATATATAATCCGCAAATGCGGAAGGAGCTTAAGCATACGCTCAAGCTCCTCGAAAAGGACATTATCTTTATCATTAATGCCGTTAAATATGACCAAAATATGTGGAAGATTATTTTCAATCCTATCTGCAAAGTTGCTGCCAATCTCATTTATGTACGCTAAAACATTATGATTATGTTCTTTAAATTTAAATCCAGAAACCTGTTTCTGAATTCTCTTGTCACAGGCTATGACCAAGTTCATTTAATTCACCCCGTTATATTAGATATTGCATTCTTTATTAACACAGGTATGTTAATCAATTCCGGAATAGAAAATCCCTCAAAGCGAGTGCTTGACATAATAACAAGATATTCTTTGTTATCAGCACGATATTTTGAAATATATCTTGCACGATACAAAGGTGCATCATCAAATCCGGTAGCTTTACGCATTACAGTTGGAGATTTAAGCGACAGATAATTTTCTATGCTTAATCTTGATATTTCAATACCATATATTCGCTTAGGCTTAATGAAATCTTGCTGATAATCATAAGAGTAAACTGATAAAGCTGATATATCATAAAGCTTCATAAGCAGCTTATCGAGCTGCTTATAGCTTTTTATATCATGGCTATTATCCTTATTTTCCGTTTCTTTTTCTGTATATGTAAGCTTTTGCTCAGTTTTACTTTGAGGTTTAGTTTCTGTTTTTTCTTCAGGAAGTTGGTTAATTTTAATCTTTCTTTCGCCAAAACCAAACATAATAACCTCCTATCGAATATCATCGAATTTTGTTGTGCATATTTTGTACATCAAGCTATCCTCTGGAATTATCTTTTCGAACGGAATAATCTTTCTACCGCAAACAATGATACCTGTACCTATTTTGCCGGATTTCAATGGCAGCTGTTGATATGGAGATAGAGCAAATAACTTTGAAACGGCGTCCAAATCTTCTTTTTTCTGTTGAAGCAGTGTGACAAATTCCGAGTTAGCAAGCATTGTTCGAGCTTGAGGTGATTCAAGAACTTCTGTTATATTTTGCGTCATAGCAGTTGGAACGCCGCCGTATTTTCTGATACGCTTATAAACCTTTGAGAAAAATTCTCCTGATTTATGCGTTGTTCTTCCTGCACCGTCGTTAAACATAATACTAAATTCATCAATCCATACCCAAGTACGAACTCCACGCCTTTTGTTTGCAACAACTCTCTGCCATACATATTCAAGTATAACCTGTAAGCCTACAGCACGAATTTGTTCACCCATCTGGGCAATATCAAATACCATAAAACGCTTATTTGTATCAATATTTGTTTTGCCGGAAAAGATATTGAATGAACCTTTAACATAAATCTCAAGTGTAACAGCAAGTGAGCGTGCTTCAGGCTCTGGTGCAGATAATAGAAGATTATAAAAATCCTCAAAGGTTGGAAGAAGTCGCTCATCTCCATTTGTCTGAATATACTTTTGGTAAGCAAGTTTTACACAGCGGTCGATAATTGTTATCTCGTTACTTGTAAGTTCCTGACCCTTTGCTGTTTCAACGATAGTCATAATTGTTTCTGACTTCATTGCTATTGCTGATGTACCTTCCTCGGATACCGTCAAATCTATATCAAAAATATTTAGTTTTGTTGGTGATGACGGGGAAAGTTTAAGAATTGAACCATCAAAGTACTTAACAAGTAGTTTATATTCATTTTCTGGGTCAATAACAATAATCTCATCATTTGGATATTTTAGCAAAACATCAAACATTTCAGCCTTTGAGAACATAGACTTACCCGAACCCGAACAGCCAAGTATATAACCGTTAGCATTCATTTCCTGCGTTCTATCAAGAGTTATAATTGACTTTGTAATCTGATTTTCTCCATAAAAAATACCGCCCTCTGCAAAATGGTCAACATGAGAGAACGGTATCATAACTCCGGCGGCATCGCTAAGGAGATATGTTTTTATGTTATTATTAAACTTTGAGTTAAATTTACTTAATGCAAATGGTGTAACAGCATCAAGAGCTTTAGCTTGCTGTCCTGTGAGAGTGTCAAGCACCACTTGATGTGACTTAGCCTTATTCTGCACATAACGGGTAAGCTCATTTAATTCTTCCTCTGTTTTTGCAGTAACAGCTACGAAAATTGATACTTCAAAAAGCTCACAACCTGTTCCGCCAAGACGGTCTTGTAGGTCTTTAAGCTCCTTTTCTCTGTCACTTAATGAATATGGAATAAAATTAGTACCATTCTTATGATTTATCTCCATACGCTTTTGTATGCTGCCCTCAAGGCTATTTAAATTCTTTTTAACCATATCTGCAGCTTCACCCTTGTCTACCCTGCGTAAATGTTTAGATATTACTATTTTTTCATTATTATCGTGTAAGTCATGAATAAATTCATCATCGATATTACGGTCATAGCTTTTTACAAACAGCACACGAGTATAAGAATCACCTATTTCAATGCACTTCTGTCTGAATACGAATATTGACGGAGCAATATAATCCTTAATTCTGCCACCTGTCGATAAGACATTTTTAGGAAACATAAACGGAATATTGCTGAATTGGTGGTACAGCTTGTATAGAATTTCAAACACTTCCTCAGCCCCAAGTTGGTGCGTTTCTGAATGAAGATTTGTAAATAACTGCTGTAAATTTTGATAATACTTAAAAAGTATATTTGCGTTATCTATCTTGTTTTGAGGTGTATAGGTCATTGCAATAAGCATGATTTTCTTAGCCGCAGCAGCGGAAGTATTTTCAATATAGCTTCCTATGACTTTCTTATAGTCCTTTGCAATATCAGGATATTTTTCTTCCGAGTCTTTATTCGGCAAGAGTGTTCTATAAAGCACATCAGAACCAACCTCGGTATTCATCGTAAATTCCTGATATTCTATATCTGACGGCAGAGTATTGAGTAAACGCATATATTTTTCATAAATATCTTCTTTTTCGTCATCTCTGAAAAGAAAATAATCTATGTTGTTATAAGCGAAAATCAATGTGTATGTATTTTCACCGGTAAGAAAAAGTCCATTCTCATAGGCTTCTATGAATGGTATAGTATCTTGAGCTGTTTTTGGTACTTTTGCTTTTATATTGCCAAAAATATTATTTTGCTTTTTAGAAAATATATTAGAAAATAGATTCATTTTCATCGTTAAATACTCCCTTTCTGTTAAATGGTCGTATGTCTTTTTGTTTGCCGAATAAAAGATTTAATACACCTACTCCGTTTATCTGTATTCCTAAAGAAACAAATAGTGCTATTTCTGCAAAGACTATCCACATAAGTGCATTGAACTCTATACTGTCTTTTAACGCAAAGAATGTTGCAATAGCAGCAGCTAAGCCAAGTACAGTGCATACAATCAATCGTGGAGTCATTGCACTTCCAAGAGGGCTTACGCTTTTGTTAATGACATTCTTTGTGATTTTTACTTTTATCATATGTACCTCCTTTGAACAATAAAAAAGCACAGCCAAAGCTGTGCAGTCGAATGATATGTTTGACATATTTTAATATGTAGTGTATAATATAAACATAGAGCATACCGATAAGCGGTTGTTCCCAATGAATTGTTATAAAAGATAACCGTCCTATTGGTGAGCAGGGCGGTTATCTTCTTTTATTGTTGCGATATGAATTTATGACAAGCAGTATATTTGTAACTGCAATAATCATCTGGAAGAAATCATTCCATTCCATCATCGTATCCCTCCTTTCATTAAGAAAGCAGGGATAAAAGAAAATTTTATGTATCCCTGCACCTCAAAGAGGTTAAGGGAACAACCGCCTACCGTTATGTGGTATGCACTATGTACACACTTTCGTGTGCGAGTACATTATACCAAAATCTATATATTCCGTCAATCTTCTGACGGGCATAATAAAAGCACAGCTTGAGCTGTGCTTTTATTTTTGGCTTTATTCGTATGATTCCTCTGCTAAGTCGTGCATGCACTTATCAAAGTCCTTGCCTGTATAGCTGCCGCCAAGAGCATTGAATACCTTACTGCAACCCTGTATACCAACTAAGCGTTGTTTAGGAATAGTTTTATCAGACCTGAAATAACAGTAAATATTAATAAGTTTATTGTTATATGAATTATACTTGGCATTAGGGTCTGCTTTCGGAAGGATTCTGCCGTCTTCAATCTCACAGTCAGGATTTAAGATTACAAGCTTTTCAAGGTTTGTACAGCCTGTAAAAGCTCCCTTTGGTATTTTAGTTACTGTTTCAGGAACAATGATTTCTTTAATTGTGCTACCGTTTACATTAGGACAAATTGAAAAAATAGGTTGTATAGTTACAACACTTTCATTTCCTAAATAATAATATTCACCACTTGCAGGATAATACTTATAATTAGGAATTTTTGTATCTTGAAATTCAGTTTTTTCTTTATCACTATATGAGCGTTCCTCAACAACAGGGTCAATAGCAGAACTATTGCTACTTATGCTGTTTTCTGCTGTACTTGTTGTTTCAGATGATATTTCAGCAGATGATTCAAGGGTAGAGGATTCTTCTATAGAACTTTCTGCAGACGATTCTATTGAAGAGTTGCTTGATACATTTGCTTCTGTGCTTGTTGAATTGTTATTAGAACAACCAACTATACTTACCATAGATACCATCAAAGCTAATATTAAAGTAGTTATTTTCACTTTGTTTTTCATATAATCAATCCTTCGAATACTATGATTATTATAATATCATAAAGTGATTTTTATTTCAATACTATGCCACTAAATTTTTGAGAACTCTTGGAGTTTTTATCATAAGTATAAATGCACCGATTGAAACAAATATAAAAGAGAAAAATCCCATTTGAGTATTCAATATATCATCTGGTTTTGTTATACTTATATCAGTAATGAAACCATTTAAATATTGTGCATAAATATAGAAAACAACAGCTGTAAACACAACATCAAGTACAACAGATAAGTATGAAATCATGAATCTCTTGAAATATTCTTTAGTTGCTTCTCCACAAATGCAAGCAAAGAAAGCAGGGGATACACATTGGAGCATTGCAATCTCAAAACAACGAATAAATAATTTACACATTAAGCAAAAAGCTGCAATCGCTAAAGCAATCGCAACCGGACCGATAATTATAACAAAGAGCAGTCCTGTAAAGAAATCAACAATCCAACCAACTATCCATAATCCAGAAGCATCTGGACCCGTAAGAGTTAATTGTAAATTATTCAATATTCCCTTTGTTAATTCCAAAATTTGATTTGTCCAGCCCACACCAATAGATATAATAGATTGACATATTGTAAGAGATAAATCTACAAAAACCTTTGCAAATATTAGTCTAACAGCAATTTTGAATCCACCTCTGAGTGTAAACATTTCGTATTGAAAGGCTGATTCTATAGCACTAACTCCAACAAGTATAACTATTAAGGCATAGGCAATAGCTTGAAATACAGGATATATTACTTGAGCAATTTGGTTATAATCAAATCCGGAAAAGAAAGTAACAGAGGTTTTACCATTACCTGCTAACATACTGAAACAATCTATTACCATTACAAGATAGTTTACAAATGTATCAAATATGAAATTGCAGATTGCCATAGGTGATGACCAGTCTGTGTTTTCACCACCATCTGGAGAATAACTTCTGAACTCATTACTTTTAAAGAATGTTTTTAGCTTAGTGAATTCATCATCAAGATTCTTATATATCTTAGAGTATTCGCTTTTATCGTGATTAGCAGCATCTTTAGCGGTATCATACGCAACCTGAAACTCGCTGAAATGATAGTCGTATATTTGTAGATTAGCACCATTATTAAAATTTTCCCACTCTTTTATAGTAGTAAATTGTGTATCGGTAAGACTATTACTCATCCAAGTATCTATTTTTGTAATAAGATTGTTTATATCAGTAAGAGAAACCTCGACAGGCTTTTTGACCTTTATTTTATCAATAGTTTTAGTTGATATTTTAGAACTATCGGTATTGTCTTTATTTTGAACTGATACTCGAACGGCATAATAGCCTGAGTCCTCTTGCTTATCAACAATAAGTTCTGATGTACTTTCTTCCGACCAATCCTTGAGAGTTGTCCAAGTTGCATTATTGCTATCGAGTTTTGGAGAAGCTGTTGTTAAATCAGCATATTTTGTATATTCAAACTTATATTGTATATCCTTGCCATTTCCACCAGTAACATCAGAAACCGTAAATGTTGACTTCTGGTCGCCACCACCTGTAAGAAATTCTTTTGTAGACGCATTAAAATTAAATTTTAGTGCGTTATATTTAATCTCAAAGGTTGATGTAGCATTTATCGTATATTCCTTGTTGTTTTTATCACGAACAATAAGGCGATAATTATATGTGCCAATGTCTTTCGATGTAGGGAGAAGCTCAATCTGGGTACTACCACTATAAGTTTTGAAATCACTTAAATTGGTATAATTTTTATCACTGCTTTTTTTATATTGAACTTTGTACTTATACGGTGAGGGGGCGGTGGTTTCATCACTTATATTAACCTGAAATCTTACATTCGGATACCATTCGTCATTCTGCGTGTAGCTTGTTTCCATAGTAGAGATTGAGCCTTTAACGCTTCTTGATTTCAGGCTTATTGTACTTGTTTTTGTTGCAGTTTTTTTGTTTTTATCCCTGACCTCAACCCTTATCGTATAATCGCCGGCAGATAGGGAAGAGGTATTCCAAGTTGTTGAGGTTTTACCAGCTGTATAAGCTGTAATTATATGTTTTATACCTTTAGCATCATCATAGCTGTATTGATACTCATAAGGTGCTGTTCCGCTCGAAACAGAAGCCTTGAGAGTAACCGAATCACCAACATAACCACTTTTTGAAGCACTAAATGATGATATATTGACATCAGGGTAAGTTGGCTTAGTAATCTTAATAGTCGTAGTTTTTGTAGATTGTTTAGCCTTACCATCTTTTTCTTTTACATAAACTTTTAGTGTACAGTTTGCATTTTCAGGTATGGTGTTATTATTGGCAGTAGACCAAGTATAATTTGCATTATTCTGAAAATCTGTAATTAAGCGTTCCGTGCCTGATTTATCAACATATGTATACTTATACCGATATGAAAATCCACTTACTGTATCTGATAAAGTAGTTTTAAGGTTTATACTTTGACCTAAAGTCAAATCAGGAGCAGTAAATGTATCAATAGAAATTTTAGGTTGACCAACTGTTACATAGAATGTTTTTGAAGATTCAGCTCCGGTTGTATCTTTGGCAGCTAATCGAATAATCCATCGGGAATTAGTATCAGACATAATCCTTGAATATCTGCTCGGATACATAATAAAGTTATTTGATGATACCCAGTTAGATGAAGTAAGAGCATACCATGCAGATTCGCTTTCCTTACGATACCAGTAAGCATATTGATTAACTGTACCTGTACCATTAACCTTAATATTCATTACAATCTTACCATCTGCGGCAACATCTGTTGTCGATAAGGTAGAATTACTTATATTAAAATTTGCTGCTGCATTACTTTGCAAAGCACCTATAGATGATAGTATAGTCATAATCATCAGAACAATAGCAATAAGTCGAATAAGCTTTTTATTTATTGTCTGTCGATATTTTGACGAAGTTGATAAAGGTGACATACATATCTCCTTTCTTTAAGTTAATAATAGAGAAAGCGACACCGCCGCCCCTTCTCAACGGTGTCGGTTGCTCTATTAGCAATCATTCTTTAGAAACTTGACAAAAGTGGTTCTACAGCAAATGTGGCACCTATAGCCACACCTGCAATCGCAATACCTACAAGACCACCATTTCTTTCACGAGCATCTTCATTCTGGTGTCCTTGAACAACCTTAATAAGTGCAGGTATAGCACCAATGAACAATATAGCACCTCTGACAACCCACATAACTATTCCTATAAGAGAGTTCATTGTAGTTGTATTTGCACCTGATGGTGTTGCAAAGGCTGTCATTGTTGACATAATCATAATTGTTGCAATGATTGAAGCAACAAATGTTATTTTTTGCATTTTTTTAACTGCACTCTTAATTGACTTATTCTTTTTTGTTACCTTTTTAATGTTACTCATGGTTTTCAAACTCCTTTAAATTTAATATCTTATGTAATGGCTTTTATTCGGACAGTTTATGTTTTGATTAGCAACACCTCCTTGAAAGAAAAATATCTATATAAAAAGCTCCGAGAATTTAATTTCTCGGAGCTTATTAGCGTGAACCTTTGTTTATTGTATTTGTTACTTGTTGCACTGATTGCATAGCTTGTACAACTTTTTTAGTTGCTACAATCACCTTGCCAGCTCCAGTGGCAGATAAAGCTTTTTCTGCCACTGGATTATTCGCTATGGACTGAAATTCAGGCATTTTTAACATTTGCTTGCCCATATCTGTAACTGTTGCAACACCATTTTTAACAGTTACAGCACCATTAATTTGCCATTGTTTTACATTTGATAAAATCTTGCTTGAAAGCTCTCTATCTGGGTGACTTATAACAGTAGAAAGGTCGAGATTATCTGAATGATTAAAAAATGTAAAATCATTTATGTAATCTCCAGTAAGTTCAGCACACATTTGTGCTTCATCAGGCTTACAAGCTTTACTTAAGGTAGAGTTTATTTTTTGATTGTAAGCTTCGGATTGTTCTTTTTGTGCTGATTTTATAAAATTGGGATTATTGATTTTTTCCTTTCCCTTTTCGGTGATTTTAATATCACTGCCGTCAAGTTCTATCAAACCATTTTCAGCAGCTTTATCAAAGGTGTTTAAAACAGCTGACTTTATATTTTCATCTGAGATATTGCTTATAGTAGATAAAGGCATTTTTTCAGATTGCAAGAAATACGATAAATCCGTATCTTTTCCCGTAAATGTAAAATTCGTAAGTGGGTTGTCGTTGACAACATCACTTACGAATTTATGTGTAGCTTGATTTTCAGTTTTACTATTCTTTATAAAAGTGTCTATCAGTTGTCTTATCTGTTGAATATTTTGCATGAGATTTCGAGTTTTGTTTCGTACATCTTCACCAAGTTCATCGTATAAACTCATTACTCATCCTCCTCTATTTCATCAGTATTTATCAGGCTATCGGCTGTAATAGTATCACCATTAAATGTCACAAGTTCACTATCATTACTATCAAAAATTTGTCTTAGCTTTTCTTTAGTAAACATCTCTTGATTTTCTTCGTATGTAGTGTTTTCATCGTAATCTCCTGACATAATGGCATTTGATATTATGTGAGCCTTTTTCTGTCGTTCTTCATATTCTTTTTCCCTGTTGCTTTTAATGCCTGCAAAATCAACAGTAATGTCAGAATTATTCTTTTGAGCTTCTCCTCTGTCACTGCCAACCTCTGATATTTTCGGATGCTGTAATGTATCAAATTTATCAATAAAGAAAGGATAAAATTCATCAACAAAGATAATACATTTACCATTTTTTCCTCTTTTTAATGCCTTTGGTATTTCATCAGGAGCTAAGAGTTCACGAGTTATATAGCTTTCGCTATCAGAACCTCCGCCTTGATTACCTCTGTTATAGCTTCGTGTATCCACTCTTACAGTTGTTTTACCAAGCTTTTTTGATACATATTCTCTACTATCTTGGTCATTTGTGCCAAGAAAAGTAAATATTGAGCAGTTACCTATAATACTTTCCCAAGTTTTTTCATAAATTGCTTTGAGTTGTGATAAGCCTTGTAGAACTATACAAAGTCTTATATTATACTTACGAACAACCGCTAATGTTTCTGAGAAATTTGGTATTCTGCCGATATTTGCAAATTCGTCAAGTTCACAGGAAACTAACAAAGGCAATCTATTGTTATTTTTTAAGCTCGCAATATACATTAAACGCTCAAAAAGCTGTGTATAGAAGATATTTGCTAAAGCCTTGTATGTTTGACGAGCTGCAGGAATAATCAAAAATATTGCAGTTTTATGTACTCCAATATCGTCAAAATCCATTTCATCAGTAGATGTTAGCATATCTACTTCTTTTATAGCCCACAAGCTAAGTCTTGTTGAAAGCGTTTTTGTTATACTTCCTAATGTTTCTTCCGGTGTACCCTTAATTGAATTCCAGTAGATTGATACTGCATCATCAATAGTACCTTCCCTTTGCTGATGTCTTTTTATACACTTAGCAATTTCACAGTTTTCGTCTATTGCTCCATTTTTGAATTGAAGTGATGTAAGCAATTTTACAATTCTGCTAAATGACTTTGTTTCATCAGGAGCTTTAAAGAGATACAGCATAATCATAAACAGCATTTCTTTTGCTGATGCGGACCAGAAATCATCTTTTTCCCCCTCTCCAGCAGTGTTTTTAATAAATAAATCCGCAACATTTATAGCGTCTGTATCAGTAACCATATAGTTAAACGGATTATATGTGTTTGACAGGGTAATGTCATTAAGATTAAAAACACGCACTTTATAACCATTTGCTTTTAATAGTTTTGCACAATCTCTGTATAACTCTCCCGATGGGTCAGTGACAACATATGAGCCTGTCATTTGCATAATGTCAGGCTTGATTTTACGGAATGATTTACCAGCACCAGAACCACCAATGACTATCTCATTCAGATTATGACTTGAATAAAACGCACCTTTGACATTAAAAACGGTTATGTAGAAGTTATCACCACAAGGAATACCTGTATTATCTGTAAATCGCTTTTTTTCATATTTATTCGCCCATCTTGTTGAGCCATGTTCCATACCTTTGAAATCATCTCTGTTATTTGATGTAGCCATAATAAATACAACTAATACAACGCAAAGGTATACCCACCACAGCTTTGTTACCTGCCATTCAAGTATTGTCCATAATAATTCCCACGAAAATGGAAGATAAAATGATTTAAAAAGGTCATTTAGAGAATCTATAAACTGTTGCATACTTAGCTCGTCTAAGTTCATACGAGCAGTATATTGCATATAGTTATATGTACCATAAATCATAAAAAGAACAAAGAATAGACCTAAAACTATACCAGTATATATAATAGGTGCTTTGCTTTTTTCCGCACGAAGTTTATTTTTACTCTCCAAATTATTCACCTCTGTTATGTTCGTCAGAACCTATCAAGTTTTCGATTTTACTCTTTGCCGACTTATCAAAAGAAATTATAACAGTGCTACTATCAATAACCTTCATTCTAAAAAGTATTCCTGCTTTACTTAATATAGCTACATCTTCATTTGTCACTATGCGATAATCGGCAGAAATTATCGTTGGTGTAAATGTAAAACCATTTCCAATGGCATAATGATATGCTGTTGAAAATTGAGCAGCTTTAATAATCAAATTGACATTGTATTCAAATGCAGTTTCATCAATATCAATAAATCTGTTTTGTATTATAACTGATTGCAGTTTTGTGCAAAAAGAAAAAGCATTTGGTGCAATATGTAGTAGTGAGTATGGAAGAGATATACTATATAGTTCTGTACAATGCTCAAAAGCACCGTTGTCAATCTCCATAACACCTGCAAGCTTTATAGCAGTAAGACCAGTACAATCTTTAAAGCATTCACAACCGATGTAGGATATATTTTTAGGAATATCTATTTCCTCAATAGCTGTACAGCCACAAAATGTTGCATTACAAAGATATCCTATATTATCCCCAAAATGTATTTTAGATAATGATTTACAGCCTGCAAACGCTCTGACACCAATCATACTTACATTTTCAATGTTTATAAGTTTCAAAGATTCACAGCCTTCAAATGCTCTGTCACCGATTTTTTTAAGCGTACTTGGTAACTGTATCTCTGACAGTTTCTTAAAATCTAAGAAGGCATTATCGCCTATTGCGGTAACACCTTCAGGGATTTTAAGACTTAAAATATCAGTTTCAGAACAACCTATAACCGTATTGTCTTTAATAATTAAACTATCCACAAAATCACCTCATCATATGCTTGCCTTGAACTTGAGTATTTACAGCTTCAAGCACTTGGTTTATCTTTTCTTTATTTTCTTTAGTAAAAGCTATTGTGTATTCCTTGTCTGGAATAGTTTCAGCTACCTTTATCGCTATGCCGGTATTTAAGATTGCTAATAACTGCTTTTGTGTTAAGCCGGTTTTCTTCAAAAAATTATTGCTATTTGCTTGAGTTTTTTTCTCTTGAGGTTTATCCTCAGTTTTTTGTTCTTGGTCAGCAAAATTAGTTTGTTGCTTATCTTCAGCTTTTTCTTCTTTTTCTGAAGTTTGCGTTTCAGCTTCTGCTTGTTTATTTTCTTCCTGTTTATAAGTTTGCTTATTCTGTTCTTCGGTCATATCATTTTCAGATTCCTTAATTTTGTCAGGTTCTAAAACTTCCTTAATAACCTCGCTTGAAGTTTCAGCTACATTATCAATAGTTTCGGATACGCTGCTGCCATTCATAGCCGCTTTTTCTGCTGTTTCTACGGCGGTATTTCTAAGCTCATCTATCTTATTATCAACAAGCTCTATCTTAGCAAGTTTATTAAGCTCCTGTTCAAGCTCATTAAGATTATTTATTCTTGATATGAGCGTATCTCTTTTACTCTCAACTTTTTTAATTTGAGATTTAATTTTCAGTTTATCTACCTCGCCGAGAGTACTACTGTTCAGTTTAGCATTTAATCTGTTAAGCTTAGAATTAGCTTTATCAAGTTGTCTATCTGCACGACCTAAGCTATCTTCTTTCAGAGCTTGCATAGCGTTAATATATGCTTCCTGCTTATTTGAAGAACTATGAACCATAGCCGAAATGAAGTTTTTAAGAAGTTTACTTCTTTTTTGCTTACGCTGTAGTTTTACAAGCTTTCTTTGAGCCTTTTTGAGCTGATTTTCTTTTTTTACGATTTTCTTGTCTTTTTTCTTATCAAGCTTTTCAAGATGTGCAGAAAAAGAAGAAATAATGGGGTTAAGCTTTGGATATGTATTGCTGTCTATAACCGTCTTACAAGCCTGGATTGTATCATTCTGACTTGATTTTGTAGCTTTAATATCTTTTATTTTAGCCTCAAGCATACTGATTTTATCCTTGATTTTAGCTTCTTCGATACTTTGAGTATCGTTATCTTTTATGAAGTTTTGAAGAAATTCATTTTTATCAGCAATAGATACGGATTCTATTTGCTCATGCTTATCCTCAACGGAAATGTCAGTGGATTCTACCTTAGTATTTTCTGCCTGTTCTACCTTTTCGATTGTTTCAGCCATTAAAATTACCTCCTTAAATTTAATAAGTGGGACTTCAAGTCCCACTTATCGCTTTTGTATGATATTCTGACTTGCTTCTTTTGTATCCTCAATATCGTCTATATTGTCTTTTCTGCCGTCAACATCAAGCTCTGCATTGAGTTCAGCAAGTTTTGTAGTTTTAGATTGATATTCAGTTTCCTTATAGAATGGTTTACCAATCTGTTCTTTAGTTTCTTTTAAAGATTTTTTATGTTCAGAAAGTCTTTCTATTCTTTCCTTACAGGTATTCTCCAATTTTTCAAGAATATTATCCATTCTCATGAAGTTATCCGTTCCCAAGTCTAAATAATAAGTACCTTCTCTTGTAAGAGATGCCTTGTATTCTCTTGAAAAACAATCAAACATTACTGCCACTTCAAAGCCTTTATATTCCCCTATTGGAGTATATTTGTTATTTCCGTTGCTGCAAGCTTTAATATAAGCTTGCTTAAGTGCTTCCGCAGCTTCATCTTTTTTGCTATATTGCTGACCGTTTATCGTTATACCCTCGAATTTCTTTTTATCTCCATCAGAAGTAGAATGATTTTTTTGATAGTAAAGAAAATCGTTCTGATTCTTAGGTATAATATTCTCTAAAATTTCAATTTTAGAGGTTAAGCTTGCAGCCATATCTTCCAGTCTGTATTGCTCTTGCTGATAACCACTTCGTTCAAGTATTAACTTTGCAACCTCATTATCAAGCTCCATTTTTTCTTTAATGCGTGGGTCACCAACACACAGAGCTTTTACTTCTGCATATGATAGTGTAGCTTCATCAACATCATCACATCGGCGTTGTGGAGATTTAGAGGTCATTATCTGGCTGATAAATTTCTGTTTACGCTCAAGCATTTGGAATAAATATGCGTCAAAAGTATCTTTCGTACAATAACGATAAAGATGAACTTGCTTATTTTCATTCCCCTGACGCACCATTCGACCTCGCCTTTGCTCCATATCTGCTGGGCGGAACGGTGCGTCTAAGTCGTGGCTTGCTACAAGTTTTGTCTGTACATTAGTTCCAGCACCCATTTTGGAAGTTGAGCCTATAAGTACACGAACCTCACCACTTCTTACCTTTGAAAAAAGTTCTTCTTTTGCAGCTTCTGTTGTTGCATCGTGTATGAAAGCGATTTCATCAGGAGGCACACCTTTTGCAAGCAGTTTCTTTTTAATATCGTCATAAATATTAAATGAACCGTCCTTTTTCGGGGTTGAATAATCGCAAAAGATGAGCTGTGTGGACCTTTGCTCTTGAGTATCTTTCCATATCTTCAACACATTTTCAACACAAGCATTAACCTTTGTACCCGGCTCATCAGGCAAATCAGGGTTTATAAGCCTTTGGTCAAGACCTATCTTTCTTCCGTCGGTTGTTATCTTAGGCATATTATCCTCGTGTGGGTCGACTTCATGATTGTGTATCTTTACAGCTCTTTCTGCTAAAGTTTCGACAAGCTGTTTTTGTATTTCCGTAGGCTCACAGGATATATTATGTATTTCACAATCTGGTATATTGGGTAAATTAAGGGTATCGGCTGTCTGAATGTCGGCACATTCCTTAAACAAATTCATAAGTTCAGGGAGATTATGGAATTTTGCAAAACGAGTTTTAGCACGATAGGTGTTGCCCTCTGGTGCAAGTTCCATCTGTGTTACACTTTCTCCGAATGTGCTTGCCCAAGAATCGAAATGCCATAAATTCTTTTCTTTGAGCAAATCGGATTGCAGATATTTCATCATATTGTATATTTCGCAAATAGTGTTAGAAACCGGTGTACCTGTTGCAAATACTAAACCTTTACCGTTTGTTATTTCATCAAGATATTGCGTTTTCATATATAAATCTGCAGTCTTTTCTACACTATCAGATGTTGCAATACCTGAAACATTCGTCATTTTTGTCGAAAGAAAAAGATTTTTGAAGTAATGAGCTTCGTCCAAAAACAGCTTATCGACTCCAAGCTCCTCAAAAGTTACTGTATCATCTTTTTTTGTATCAAGCAGCTTTTTCAGCCTTGCTTCAAGATTAGCCTTAGTTCGTTCAGCTTGTTTGACTTGAAAATTTTGCCCATTATGAGCTTTCATTTCCGCTATATTCTTTATAAGCTCATCAATCTGGTTTTGTATGAAACGCTCCTGATTTTCAATCGACAGAGGAATTTTAGCAAGTTGGCTATGACCGATTATAACTGCATCATAGTTGCCCGTAGCAATCTTAGCCATTAAAGCTCTGCGAGCATCACCTACAAAATCTTTCTTTTTAGCAACGAGGATGTTTGCATTTGGATACAGCTTTAAGAAATCTTCTCCCATCTGTTCGGTAAGATGATTAGGAACACACATAAGACTTTTGGTGTGTAAGCCTAAACGCTTACCTTCCATTGCTGCGGCAATCATTTCAAATGTTTTACCGGCTCCAACCTCGTGTGCCAGAAGTGTGTTACCACCATACAGACAACGGGCAACAGCGTTAAGCTGGTGCGGTCTGAGCTGTATTTCAGGATTCATTCCGACAAAATTCAGATATTTACCGTCATATTCTCTCGGACGATTAACATTAAATATCTTATTGTATGTATCTACAATATCGTCACGCCTTGTTTTATCCGAGAAAATCCATTCTTGAAATTTTTGCTGAATAATTTCTTGCTTTGCTCTAACTTGTGCAGTCTTTTTATTGTCAACAACAGGTTTTTCTTTGCCGTCAACAACCTGCATACTTTTAATTTGAGTAGCTCTTAGATTGAGTATATCCTCTATCAATTCATACGCCGTTCTATCTTTTGTTCCGTATGTAACAGTAGCATTAACATTATTTTTATCGGATGATTTATTTGTTATATACCATTTTCCGGTAAGTCCTGAATATTGAACATCAATAAAGTCTTTTTTAAAAATTGGATTTTTATGATAAAGAGCAGTACCTAAAAGCTCATAAACAAAATCTTTAATATATTTAGGATTTATCCAAGTTGCACCAAGTCTTACATCAATATCACTTGCCTGTATTTTCTTCGGCATAGCTTTTTCAAGTGCTTGTATATTGATTGCAAGACTACTATCGCCTTTATCAAAAGCATTTTGTGCTTCTTCAAGCTTTTTAAGAATATTTCCGGAAAGATATTCGTCTGCGGTTACATATTTATCAGTATTTGGAATACGATAAATAGAACCTTGCAAATCTTCAATAAGTTTTTCTTTGTCCAAACCGGTAAGCTTAGACATATACTCAAGATTAACCTTTGCAGTATCGCTAAGAGATACTGCAAGAGCGTCAATAGCAGTTGGTACTGAGGTTATTTCTTTATTTGCCTTAACCGTTCTTTTGGTAAATATATCAGCTTTACCGACATATTTATCCTTATCAAACTTTTCAAGTGAACGGAGCAATGGCAACGATGAATCGTTTTTAAAGATTGACTTGTTTACATCATCATTTATTCTTCCATATTTGCTTGCAAAATCATCATAGAGCGAAGATAGAACAGACTGAACATCCTTAATTTCATCGTCCGTTACTTTATCATCAAGCTGCATTTCAAGCAGTTGTCTGACTGTATCACGCATGGCGATAAGCCCTGCCATTCTTTCAAGATTTTGTTTTCTATTTGATTTTGGCAAATTTACTTCTGTTGCAGTTCCATATTCAAAGAAATAAGCCTTATCGGCCTTATCAGAAGAAAGAAAATAGCTGCCGGTTCTGAGTGAATCAGGTATTTCAACCTGTTTGTCTACGAAATCTACCTCATTATCAAGCTTAGTATCTTTTGTAGAGATATTGCCTTGTATATTTTCCATAGCGTTTCGTATTTGCTCAGAAAGTTTTGTGTCCCTGTTTGGCATACAAGTGCTTTCCATATGGAATTGACCGCTTGTCATTTCCATATGTCCACATATTTGCTGTTGGTTCTGAACGAAATAGGCATTCATTTCAATGTCATTTTCGTCCTTTGCGGTTTTAATCCATAATGGCTCATTTTCGGATGTTATCGTAATTGGCTCTGTACGCTTCTGTAAGAAGATAATATCCGAGGTGACCTCTGTGCCTGCGTTAGCCTTAAAAGCGTTGTTAGGCAGCCTTACAGCCCCTAAAAACTCCGCTTTTTCAGTGAGAAGTCGGCGAGCTGTATCATTGCGTTTATCAAGTGTGCCTTTCAATGTAATAAATGCAACTACACCGCCAGGCTTTACCATATCAAGCGATTTAAAGAAAAAGTAATCGTGTATAAGCAGATTTTCTTTGTTATATTTTTTGTCATAAACCCTTATATCACCAAAAGGAACATTACCGACTGCAACATCAAAGCTTTCACTTTTTAGATTTGAGTTTTCAAAACCACATATTTGTATCTGAGCTTCAGGATATAGTTTTTTAGCAATTCTGCCTGTCAGACTATCAAGCTCTATACCTGTAACCTTAGCTTGCATATCTTCGGGTATCATACCAATAAAATTACCTACTCCGCAGCTTGGCTCAAGCAATTTTCCTCCTTTTGAAAAACCCATATCAGAAAGCTTAGAGTATATTTCTTTAATGATAACAGGGGAGGTATAAAAGGCACTCATTGCAGATTTTCTTGCAGCTGCATACTCATCGCTTGTAAGCAATCCCTTAACCTCGTCATAGTGACTATTACCAAGTTCAAAAACCTTTGCCATACCGCCCCAACCAGTATATTTTGATAGTATTTCCTGTTCTTCTGGAGTTGCAGTCCGGTTTTCAGTTTCAAGCTGTTTTAAGGTTTTAATAGCTGCGATATTATCCTGATATTTTTCAAGAGGTTTTCTCTGTCCAAGCGATAGGTCTGAAATATGATAATTTTCAGGCTTAATTATGATATTTTCTTTTTCTTCGGATTGAGTAGAGGTATATTTTTCCTCAACAATATTTTCGTTGACAATGTTACGGCTTTGATGTATAATAGTATCAAAGCCAAAGCTTTTTGTTAATTCGGGCAATTGGAGCCCCCATCTTTCAAAAAGCTTTTGGCTTTTTTCTTTATTTATAAACAACAATTTATCATTTTTTATTATATTTTCAATATATCTTGAAAAATTATCTTTACCATAAATGCTTGTTATAAAATTACTGTCAATTTGCTCTAAATTATACCTGCCTTGACCATTAGGTTTTACGCTGACTACTAAAGGCAAATTATCGTTATCAGTTTCGGAAAGAATCATCATTACACTATCATCACGAGTTAATGAATCAAAAACAATTACTGGTTCTTGAAGAAAAACAGGCAAATTCTTTACCTGTTCTATAGTTAAGCCATGCCAATGTGGATTTTTGCTTGATTTTTCGTGTAGTGCATCACGCAAGTGCTTTTGTGTATATAACATAGGCAATTGTTTACAGCCTATATCAACAAGAATTTCAGGTGTGTTACATACTTTTAAAGATGAATAAAAAGGAATTTTGCCAGATAAAGCTTCATCAACTTGTTCAGCAAAAGTTTTTTCGTTTTCTTTTTGTTCTGATAGAATACTGTCTTGTACTTTACGAAAATCTTCAATACTTATACTACCATCATAAACAAAGGGGTCAAAATCATTTTCAGAGTCGTATAACTTATCAGAAAAAGCCATACCTATTTTTGCGGCAGCTTGTCTTGTTTCTTCAATTTTTGAAAGAACAACATCAGTATTTTCTGAAACAGTATCTAATACATATTTTTGCATTTCAGTATCATTATGATACTGATTCAAAAAATTGATAGTTTCTTTTGCCGTATACCCAGTAATGACAAAATCTTCATCTGCCACAGAAGCTGTTACCAATTCTGTTACAAGCTCGTTTAAGGCAATCTCGATTTCAAGTCTATACTCCTGTTCATTAGAATTTTTATGTGCATTTATAACTCTTTGATTGTCTTTTATAATGTCTGAGGCGAAATTTATAAATTTACTTTGGTCTATTTTCTTTAAATCGGAAGAAACAAGAATATCGTTATAGTCAATATTATAACTGTCAAGAATTTCTTTTGCCTTTTGTATAGCATAAACATCGTTAGGATTATCACTGGAATAGTTTTTAAGGACATATAAAGCGTGTCTTTGTCTTTCGGCAATATCCTTTTCTGTAATATATGTTTCGGCTGAAATCATACTATCTAAATGTTCAGCTACTTCTTGCCAAGAGAGATGAATGTTTAAGTTGTTTTTAGGGTTTTTCTTATCTGTATGAGTAAGTGTCAATCCCTTGCTTGGTTGAGATTCAAGACTTTCGTTTGCAGTGTAGCGACCACACCAACCAAATTCCTCTTTAAGAAAATCAATTTTTTCTTTTTCTGTATGATTTTCTAAGAAAAAGTCATTTACCCTGAATTTGCCGTCCTCAGTTCCAGTGCCTTTCATCAATACAGCATTGACAAAGTTGTCAATTTCGCTTTGCTGTTCTGATACTTTAAAATCAAAAAAGCCTATCTGTTCAAATGAAAAAACGGCAGGGGAATTATCCTCTGCCGTTTTCGTTACCGTATTTTCTTGTGTTATGCGTATATCAGATTGTTCAGAACTATTTCCTCTGCTCTTAGGTTGATTGAGTTCATCATCTGTACCCACTTCATTTGGTCTGTTGCTTTGAGTTCCTCTGTTACTCCCTCTGATTCCATCATCTCCGCTTCGAGCTGTTCCATTTGTTTCTCCGCTGCTTCGTTGACCTCTATCAAGTGGTCTGTCAATTGGTATGTGTCGATTAGCTCCATTAATATTATTCTCTTGTTTTCCCTGAGATATTTGTGACGAAGTCGACCCCAGCGACCTACGTCCCTCGTATCTTCCTCCACGCTCAGAGCTGGGATATATAGGAATGTTTCTGGGTCGAGTGTGTAGCTTAGACCAGTTGTCTTGTCCTCTGTTGTCATCGGATAATATGTCATATTCGCCTCGCACAGAAGATGTTCCACCCCGTCTATCATTTTTGTTTTGGGCATTGTTTCGCTCATTCTGATTTCTCCTCTCAATAGTTTTAACTGTTTGTTCAACTTTTCTTAAAGCTTGTTCTGATATATTGCTTATTGATTCACCAAGTATGTTTATAACTTTAGAATTTGAAAATTCATTCAAGCTACTAAATATATCGTTATCAATATAGGAAGATGTATCAAGACCACAGCGTTGCAACGCCATATATTTGACACTATTGCAAACAAGCTGACGGAATTTTTCAGGCTCAATGGTGTTATCTTCGTTAAGTAAATTATTGACATAATCATCAATCATTTCATTAACAGTATCTTCTACTGTATCTGATAAGGCATTTTCAATAGACTTGTTTTTATCAGAAGAAAGAAGAAAGGCAACCTCTTGATAATTTTCCTCTGTAAGCTCCCATATATACGGCTGCTGTTTTTTAGGTTGCGTAGGAGAACTTTGAGAAACATCGAAAACATATTTAATTCTCGGGTATTCTCTCTGGTCATCAATTAAGCCTATGCCTTTTTCACCTTCACGAATTTTTCTTCCAAATGTTTTCGACCATACATCGAATACCGCAACAGCTTTTGCATTAGGAAACTGTGCAAATATAAGTAACTGGTCAGAAAAATTATATTTGTAAGTGTTCGAAGCCGTTCTCAAAAATTTTAACCAATTTTCTGATGATGAGGTAAGCTCTTGTTTTGTAGACATTCTCAAGTCTACTGCTTCACGATATTTTATCGCCACTTGAATATCCTCCTCTAATTAAGATTTTATCACTTTAAAGTGTAAAAGTCAACATTTCACAGGGAAATTTTTCGGATGTTTATTGTTATAATTTTCTTTTATTTTTTCTGCTTAATGCTTCATCAATTTTTTGTTCGTCACTCTCCTTAAATGCAATTTGATAGTTTTCGCCTAAGCTTTCACCTTTTGCATTTTTATTAAAAACTGCAAAAAGTTCGTCATTGCCACTTGCTGCAAGTTGTTCAACTTGTGACTTTGTCAAAACACGATAACGCATTTTTTGACCGGCAAGCAATACTTCATTGCGAAGTCTGGTATTAACTTTTGAATTTCTTACAACAGAAAATAAATTACTATCTTTATACTTTTCAGGATAAAGAGTATGCAAGATATAATTTTTATTTTGCGGAAGAAATGCTAAACGAATTTTTCCGTCTTTTGTTTCAATGGCAACAAATCTATCCTTTTCATCATCAAGTTTGTTTAACTGCTCCTTTTGAATATTCAAAAATTCTACTTTGACTCCAAATTTTTCAGCTCGTGCTTTTAACTCATAATAATCATTCAACGGAGTGTAGTGCTTATTATGTTTTTCTAAAACTTGTATATCCTCGACCTCAAGTGCGGTCTGTAATAGCTTCTTGTCTTTTTCTTTAATAGTAACAAGAGCATATTTATACAGTTTTGCGGAAAAGAAAAACGGATAAGCATAAAGTTTTGGTACGGCAGAAAGAGCAAGCCTGACACGATAATTTTCGCCTTGTGATTCGATAAGATTTTTATAAGGTATGTTTCCGGCAGTGGTTTGTATTTTTTCTATCTTATCAAGTTTTTCCTCTAACGAGATTTTCTTTACTTTATATTTCGCTTGCCTGCTATATATATGAAGCAAATTGTATTTTCTATCGAGCCTGTTTCGTTGCTTCCTTTGTCTTATAAGCAGCATCATAATAATAAAGAGCAACATTAAAAGAGGATTACGAGAATTTTTAATCATTCTCTGCAAAATTTTCACTTCCTTAACCTTTGCAGGCGGCGGATTTTTTCTGAAATAATTTTGCTCATATTTTTCAAATTCGCTTTTGAAATTTGTTTGAACTTTTTTCTTTTCGGATGGTTTAGAAATCTCTGATTTCTTAGGTAAATGATAAAATCCCATCAGCTTTTCAAGATTTTCTTTTGTATAGCAATCTCCAAATTCTCTTGCAAGTCTGCTAACTCTGATTTTCTTTTTCTCACCGACTCTTTGAAAAGTTATATCTTTTTCGTATCGAGTTATAATAAAATTCTTGCGTTTCATAAACTCAATGAATTCTTTTTTGCTGTTACATACCTTAGTTGCTTCATCAAGAGCCTTGCATAATTCTACTTTCCAAGACTTACCTTGTTCCGCAAGTTTTTGCGTTGCTTGGTCTATTCCACGCAGTCCAGATTTATTTTCAATCGTTGTTAAACCATAAGATCTACAAATCCTGTCACTTTCAGGCTGCATATTTTTTTCTAAGGTGGTTTTATTACCCTCCCATTTTCTGCCTGTTTTCATACTGACAGAGTTTATAATGAAATGGTTGTGTATATGGTCTTTATCAATATGAGTTGAAACAATAACTTGAAATCCCGGAGCAATTTTTTGAGCAAGCTCTACACCAATTCTATGTGCAAGCTCAGGTGTGATTTTTTCATTTGGTGAAAAGCTCTGAACATAATGGTGAGCTAAAATTTTATTGTCTTTATCAAACATTTTCCTGGTAACATAAAATTGTTTTGCTAAACTATCTGCTCCATTGCTTTCACAATTCAAGCATGTTGCCTGAAAGCATTTTTCATCACCGTTTCGATTTTCAGGAGATAAAATATATGCAATAGAATCAAAAACATACTGATGAGCTTTAATTGGTTTTCTAATCGGCTCAACCACTGCCATTTTTATCAACCTTTTCTAATAGCATATCTATTTTTCGTTCCAGACTTCTAAAAGTATGTTCATCTTCATTAAATATCTCAGAGAGTATTTTTTGCATTATGGATTTTATATCTTCAAGCAAATTCAAAACCTCATCAAGTTGTTGCTTATTGACATATTTCTGTGAATTGCCAATATGTGCAATCTGATTTATATTCGTACCAATACGAGTTATCTCAAGTAATAATTCTGGAATATTTTCTGCAACAGTAATTTTTTTGTTTTCCGATAATGCAATTATATAACTTGAAATACTCATATGGGCCTGTTTAGCTTTTGCTTGTAATTTTTTCTTTTCTTCTAATGAAATCCTAAAGTTAATCAGAACTTTTTTGCCGTTGTCGGTAGAACCAAGTTCTCCATTTACCATAATTATCACCACCATTCATAAGAAATGTTCGCCCTGCGAACAACAAGGAACGCTGTCCCTTGACCCTGCCACCTTTAAAAAGGTGGACGAAACAGAAACGGACCACGCCTCCGGCGGTCTGTTTTTCCTCAGAAAAACAGATTGAATTTTGCTCGCAAAATTCAAGGTCGCAAGCTTAGATTTTGTAAAGCAAAATGCTTTACAAAATCGCTTGTTAGGGGATAACCCTAAAACCCTAAATTTTGCATTTTGCAAAATTCTAAAATCGCTTTCGCTCACCAAATTTACAGATTTCTGAAATTTGTTCCAAATTCCGAAACTGTAAAAATGAAAAAAATCGTAAGAGTGTCATTCTGGCAATCTCACGATTTTAATATTCTTTTGATTGAGCAGTTGTTGAAAACTTTTCAGTTTTCTGTGAAGTTTCTGAATCAGAAGATAATGAAGAAATTTCACTTTGTGCCTTTGCTTCGGTTTTTGCAATTTCTTGTTCAAGTGCAAAATCTTCAAGTTTGCTCATAAGTGCTACTCTGTCCTCTGGAGAATTTATGCCAAGTTCAGCAAGTTTCTTGAGAAGAGTTTGGCTAAATTCGTTATCCTTTTCTGCTTGAAGCTGTTTGTTTTCAGTCTGCAAGTTAATAATCTTAGCTTTTCTTTTTTCAATCTCATCTTGCAGCTTTGCTATCTTCTCCAAATTACTTTTTATTTTATCATCATATCTACTCATATCATCTTTCCCTTTCAATAAATTTTTAACTTATTACATCCATATCAGTATCAAAAGAATTTTCAAATTCTTTTTGTTGAGCTTCTGAACTTTTAGCTCCGCAAAAATTCACACCCTCAACTACTATGAATATATTTGTGCGTTTTACATTATCCTTGTCAGTATATGTATTTGATGAGAGCCTACCATCAACAATAATTTGCTGCCCCTTTTCAAAGTATTTACAGATAAATTCTGCGGTACTTCCCCAAGCTTCACATCGAAAGAAATTTGAATTTCTTTCTCCATTGACGGCTCGGTTTTCTTCAACTGCTAAGAAAAAATCAACAACAGCTTTGTTTGATTTTGTATGCTTTAGTTCAGGGTAGTCTGTTAGTCTGCCCTGTAACATTACTTTGTTTAACATATTACATTTTCCTTTCCTTATCCAATGCTATCTATATCCGGCTCTGGAGTAACATCGAACTCATCTTCGTCAGTATCGTTTTCAATATTTTTCGGAGGAATTTTTTCATTTAAGTTATCATTTGAAGTCTTAGATTGAGCTTCTGGCACAATACTTAAAACTTCATTTTGTATAAGCTCAAGCGTTTTAGCTCTTTTGCGAGCTTTTTTAAGTTTACGCTCTTGCTTGCATTCTTCTTTGATTATAGGAGTAAGCTCAGCTCTGATTTCTTCTGTAAGCAGTTTTCGATAATCCTTGATAACTTGTTCTTGAATTTCTTCGGTTAGCTTTTCTTTATATTGTTGCAACATTTCCTTTTCGATTTTTTCACGCAACTCATCAGCAACATCTTTTCTTACACTTTTAAGTTTTTTGTCAAGTTCATCAGCTTTCTGTTTTAAGAATTCATCTGATTGCAGTTTCTCAAGTTTTTTTTCAGATAGAAAATCAAAAGGTGAAGGGCTTACAATTTTATAAGCCTCGTCAACCTTTTTAATTGTATCTGTTATGAAAAAATTATAATCTTTATCTGTTGAGGACAGCTCTATCTGTTGGAACATTTTCCTGCAACTTGAAAGCAGTTCTAAAAGACTTTTTCGAAATCTGCTGTCATAGTATTCCGCACTCATATATTCAGCTCCATTCTTAAATATTATTTTTCGCTACATCATCCATAAGCTGTTGGAAGTGAGCTATTTGTTTTTTATCGAGATTTGTAGTTTCTACATACTTTCTATCGTCCAAATAAAGCAGATAATCTGTACTGACCGAAAAATACTTAGCGATTCTTACGAGCATTTCGATAGAAGGGAGAATATTATTATTTTCCCAATTTGACACACTTTGTTTTGAAACACAAAGTATTTTTGCAAGCTGTACCTGTGTGATATTTCTTGCCTTTCTTAATTCTTGTACCCTGATTTTAATTTCATTTTTCATTTGTTATTCTCCTTTGTAAAAATAGTTCTTGCCATTTCATAAAGTCTTGCACACTGTTCTTTATCTGCATTTCTAAAGCTAAATCCAACAAGCTGACCTTTACAATCACCAATGCAGCACTTACCATCAAGATTTGCTATACAGTTTTTATCACAGTACATTCTGATTCCTCCTACCATTACATTATAATTTTTTTATATTATCACTTAATATATCACTTAATATATCATTTAATAATTTTGGAAGTATGAAGATATGTGGTAAAATTGATAAAGCATTAAACCAATATAAAAATTTAATTATCAAATATAGTTCATGATTTCCTTGTAATATTTGTTCCATTATTCGCTGAAAATCAGGACATATCATTATGCCATTTCCTTTCGCTCAGATATTTTCCAATGATTTCTCTCTCAATGTAAGCTCTTATACTGCGATTGAGAGGAATAATGTATGGATTCGAGGAGTTTCCTTGAGGGCAAGGAAACTCAACAAACATTCGCTTATTGTTTTTGAGAATCTGTATATCATTGATTTTCAAGCTTCCATCAATGACAATACGAGCTTTAGCTAATCTTCTTTTTGGTTTAGCATTTTGTACTTCTTCAGGCTCAATCACTATATCTGTAATCGTCATTTTCTGCACCTCCATAATCAAAAAAGTCGTTCTAGTTTCCAGAACGACTTTAAATATTTTATAATTATTTAATTTTGTTAAATTTCATTACCATTATTATATTTTTTAATCCAATATGAATGTATGATAGCTATACAAGTAGAGATACCATTTATTACTATTATCGGAAATATAATATTATCGTATGTTTTACCAAGAACATTATCTATACCATAGTTTATGCTATACAATTCTTGAATAGTTATGCTATTTATATTTGTGTTTGTACTTTGTAAATACCATTGAAGTAATATATCTAATATATAGCTTTTACAAAATGAGAGTATTGTTGCAAAAGCTGCAATGATACCATTAGCAGTTGTTGAAACATTTGTATTTGCTAACATACTTATTAATATCCAAATAATAGTAAATATTATTAAAAATATTGTCAATAAATAGTTGTAATTATTTGTTGAGTTCATTATAAGGCTTGCAATTATTATTGAAATTAGGAAATTTGGTGGAAGAATTTATGAGAGAAAACCCCGAAGCGAAAAAGTGTGATGTTATCAGA
>ERZ772892.738-NODE-738-length-39332-cov-15.213178_pt1 | contig 39332 bp, 64 predicted proteins | sample MGYA00512126_ERZ772892 | MGnify/ENA primary metagenome ERZ772892 (study PRJEB29015, sample SAMEA2737697) | human gut metagenome | biome: human gut; feature: human-associated habitat; material: faeces | place: China | collected 2012 ... | reverse complement strand
TTCTCTATGTGCCAGCCGCATATACATCAAGAATTGATCCGACAACAGGATTTGTATCCTTATTCAAGTTCAGAGACATATCGTCTGAAAAAGTCAAGACGGATTTCATTGGCAGATTTGACTGCATCAGATATGATGCCGAGAAAGATTTGTTTGCATTTGAGTTTGATTACGATAATTTTGAGACATACGAGACCTGTGCAAAAACAAAATGGTGTGCATATACTTACGGCACAAGAGTTAAAAAGACATTCCTCAACAGAAAGTTCGTTAGTGAAGTCATTATCGACATAACAGAGGAAATTAAGAAAACTCTTGCTGCCACAGACATAAACTGGACAGATGGTCATGACATCAAACAGGAAATTATTGACTATGCACTCTCCTCTCACATATTTGAGATGTTCAAACTCACAGTACAGATGAGAAACAGCTTATGCGAGTCGAAAAACAGAGAATATGACAAGTTTGTGTCTCCAATATTAAACGCATCAGGAAAGTTCTTTGACACGGACGCTGCTGACAAATCGCTTCCTGTCGAAGCAGATGCTAACGATGCATACGGAATTGCTATGAAAGGCCTGTATAATGTACTTCAGGTGAAGAACAACTGGGCCAAGGGCGAAAAGTTCAAGTTCAACAGACTTAGCAATGAAGACTGGTTCAACTTTATGCAGAAAAGGCAGTAAACGGATAGCTAGTGCAAACCACAGATTGAATAAAAAGAAATACTTACAGTTCAATGGTACAAGGTAACAAATTAAGGACATAATACATAAAAAGCTTACAGTTTCAACCGTAAAATGTCTACTATGGTAGATTGCAGGTGCACAATGTTAGGGTTGAAACTGTAAGCGGAATGTCTACTAGGGTAGATGTGTTCGGGTTCAAAATTCAGAGATCAGTTGAAACTGTAAGCGGAATGTCTACTAGCGTAGATTTAAGTGTTGGATGAAATTGGCATTTTTGTTGATACTGTGAGCGAAATGTCTACTAGGGTAGATTTCCATATCAAAATCACAGTAATAATGTTGAAACTGTAAGCGGAATGTCTACTAGGGTAGATTTGACAATATCGACATTGACGCCGTGTGTTAAAACTGTAAACGGAATGTCTACTAGGGTAGATTAGAATCCATCTTTATCTTGGCACAAGTTGAAACCGTAAGCGGAATGTCTACTAGGGTAGATATTAATGGGACTTGTAAGAGTTTCAGGTTGAAACTGTAAGCGGAATGTCTACTAAGGTAGATTCTGATAGTTTATATAGTGCAAGTGCGGTTGAAACTGTAAAGAAAATGTCTACTAAGGTAGATCAAAGAGTATGATTTTTTTTGGTGGAAACTGTAATAAAAATGTCTACTGAGGTAGATATAGCACTAGGCTCAGATATTGAAAGACTGTTTGAAACTGTAAGCGGAATGTCTACTAAGGTAGATTGACAATATCAAGAAAGTTAATTGGCTTATTGAAACTGTAAGCAGAATGTCTACTAGGGTAGATTAAATGTTGGACGTACTAATGGGGGTTAAGGCTGCAAGGGGAATGTCTACTTAGACAGATGCAGTCCCTGGAGATGTGAAGAAAGCGGTTAAATCCGTGAATAAAATGTCTACTGGTGTAGATACAAAAGTAGCAGGGGTTTCCAAGGAGTTAAGGTTGTAAGCGGAATGTCTACTAAGGTAGATTTAATTCAATAATTACGTTTACAAAGCGTTAAGGCTACAAGGGAAATGTCTACTGAGGTAGATAAAGGCTGTCAATATATATAGATTTGTTGGAACTGTAAGCGGAATGTCTACTGAGGTAGATCGACAGATTCAGAGTCTGAAGCTGAACGGTTGAAACTGTGAGCGAAATGTCTACTGGTGTAGATATAATCTCCTTAATCCTTGCAATAACTGTCGAAACCGTGAGTAGAATGTCTACTGAGGTAGATGTCTTAGTACTGGCTCTTATAGCAGAATTGATACTGTGAACAGAATGTCTACTGAGGTAGATCTTGTCCCAATATCTGTTGATACTGTTAGCGAAATATCTATTAAAACAAATCAAATCAACAGTATAAGATGATGATAAAAAGCCTACAGCTCAGCCGTGAAATGTTGTACAAGTGCGTAATGTTAGGATTGATACTGTGAGCAGAATGTCTACTAAGGTAGATCCTTTGACCATCTATTCTTCATGTTTGGTTGATACTGTAAGCGGAATGTCTACTTGTGCAGATGAGTTGCAGACGAATGGTTCTTTGCGTGTTGAAGCTGTAAGGAAAATGTCTACTGGTGTAGATATCATTTTGAATATCTTCCTTTCCTATGTTAAAACTGTAAGCGGAATGTCTACTAAGGTAGATTCCCTTAAGCTTATCCAATACAGATACGTTGAAATTGTAATGAAAACGTCAACTAATAGTAGGTAAGAGGAAAATATCGAAACGACTCATAGTTAAGGCTGCAAGGAAATGTCTCCTGAGGTAGATATAATGCTTTCAGGAATCTGTGTAAAAGTTAAGGTTACAAATGGAATGTCTACTAAGAGTAGATATTGATTGTGAGAATGTACTATAAATTAGTTAAAACTGCAAAGGGAATGTCTACTAGGGAGAGGATAGATGTTAAGATTGTAAAGAAATGCCTACTAGGGTAGATTGTTCGGAGCTATTTCAGTGTAATCAGTTATGACACAAAGAAAATATCTCAAAGAAAATGTCTACTAGGGTAAATTATAGATAAAAATGAAAACAAAAATGTCTGCTGGGACAGATGAGTGTAAGCGCAATACAGAACATTGTGGATAAGACCGCAAAGAAAAAATGTCTACTGAGGTAGATATTTCCAAGACTGAGCCCGCAGATGCAGTTAAAACTGTAAAGAAAATGTCTACTGAGGTAGATGCACTGAAATGTACGATAAACAATATAAGTTGAGACTGTGATAAAAATGTCTATTGACGTAGATACTGCTCCCTCACGAACAAGCATATCTGTTGAAGCGGTAAAAATAAATGTCTACTAAAGTAGATTTGCTAAAGTAATAATAATTGATTTTGTTGAAACTGTGAGAAAAATATCTACTAATGTAGATTAAGAGCTATTTGCTTGGCAGATGTGGTTAAGACTGCAAGGGAAATGTCTACTAGGTGTAGATTATAGAAATATTTCATCAAAGCAAAAGTTAAGACTGCAATGAGAATGTCTACTAGGTGTAGATATATATAAATATGGATTCCGGTTAAGGCTGCAAGGGGAATGTCTACTAGGGTAGATATAACACTTTAGCGCCAATCAATACTATTAGAACAGTAGGGGAAATATCTACTGATGTAGATATGAAATATTGTCCAGCGCTGTCTTCATTGGAACTGTTGGCAAAATGTCTACTGGGGTAGATGCAATGAGTTTCTTCGGTAATTCATTTCAGATTAAATGATGTAGATTCGGCAAGGATGTAGCAAAGATTTTTCATGTTAATATTGCAGAGAGAAAGAACGTCTGCGAATGTAGATTTTGTGGAGATAATATCGGAGGGGAAAATGTCTACTTGCGTAGATTTAAGTCTGCAAGGAAATATCTACTAGGAGTAGATATACACGTACACTTATATTTCCAGTAGAGAGTCAAGCTGCAAGAAAAAATATCTACTAGGGTAGATACGAATATAAATGTTGCTGCATATTGGGCTAAACTGTAAGAGAAATGTCTACTAATGTAGATGACATGGCAATGACGTTCCGCATTGTTGTTTCCCTTGAGGAAGCAGAGGAATCAACATTGATCTCAATGCCAATATCCAATATGCTTTTTTCTGAATGGGGTATAACGGTAGATCAGCTGTACGAAATTGCAGCAAAGAATACCGCCAGAATATTTGGCGCAGAAACACTCTCCATGACAGACATACTGCTTTCGCAGATGGCTCCAGAGGAAAGAGAAATTTTCCGTCAAATTCTTGATGATGCACCGTTAAAGCAGTATGTGCTGAGCAATCGCACTCGCACGTATGGAGCAGCTTTGATGTTCTGCTCGGACGAGATTAAAAAGCGCGCAGAAGCATGGGGTTCGGATGTGTTAATCCTCCCATCATCTGTACATGAGGTTATCCTCTTACCGATGATAACCCCGGATCAGGTTAATATCAACGATCTGGATGCGGTTAACACAATAGTTAATAGTGTTAATCAGGAATATTTGTGTGACAATGAAGAGGTTTTGTCAGACCATTCGTATTATTACATACGAAGTCTTGACAAGATAATTGTCAACGATTAAACAAAAAGGTCCCTTTCTACTACAGAGAGGAACCTTTTTACTGCCAAAGGAAGGAAAATGAAGTTATCTGCCCACATATATTGGAAACTCAATTGTTTCAAGCATTTCTTTATATTTATCCCCATCCACATACAGGGCAAATGTAGCATCTTTTCCATTTTCATATTTCTGTCTTATATCTCTAAGCAAAACTTCACCCTTATATTTCGCATTGTCAAAAGGAGTATCAATGTCATCATACTTATTAATATATGAAAGCATATCATTGTCAATAATAATAGGGCTGTCAAACACTTCCTCAAAGGATTTGCATAATGAGTATAATTCTTCTTGAGAGAATGTTATATAATAAGCGGAAAACCATGAAGATGGCTTCTTCATAGCTCCATAACGCAGACTGTCCAAAATCAATCTGATATAATCTTCCTTAGAGGATATAATACCTTTATCTAAAGCATCCCTAATTTCATCAACAGTGAGTGGAAAATAAGTATAATTATATACAGCTCTAACTTTATGTGGAATAAATCCCAACATAGATACAATTAACACTATTGCTAATAATACAAGACCCAACACAATTGGAAAAAATACTGCAGCAACAAATCCGTTCGCAATATTACTATCCCCTCCTATAAAATTAAATATTCCAGCTTTGCCTAATATTATGAACGCAGCCATATAAGTTATAAAAAGAACTAATAAAATAGATCCAAAGAACTCATTAAACAGTGCGTTACAAAATGATTTTTTCTTACTCATGTTTTTAAAGTTATTCATAAAAATTTTCCTCCAATCTTCCTATGAAACTAGCATCTTTTTTGTTTTGTCATTGTTCCAGTTGTTTCTAGTGTTGAAGTTTAATGCTTTCTTCTTCATTGTTTTTCCTCCTTGGAAATCTCGTAATTCTAACTCCCTAAAATTCAAGAGATTTAATTTCATGACTTTTTGTAACCAACCGCGGCCAGCACTTCTCTGTATGGTGTTGTCCGTGTCTTTGTACTTCCCCACTTTGTCATAGTTCTGCAGAGTCCTTCATTATACGGCTTTACAGTATCATATTCGCAGAATGTATCTTCGCCATTGATATATGTAATTCCTTCATGACAGGCCAACATATCATGCAGTCTTTTTTCCTCTTTTACATGGTACTTGCTGAACAGTTCTCTGTACTTATCACCATTCCATATACCAGATTGTGTATTTCTTATATCATGACACACGTTTTTGCCGACAAGCATTATATGTCCAATATGTCGTTCATCTGCTTTCAACACTGTATCCGTGGCATTCACGTCACAATTGAAGTTAAATGTCCTGACAGTCTCCTTGCCTTTAAACTTGTCTAGCTCATAAGTGGCAATATTTGTACCAACAAATCCGCCATTCATGACGAGCCAGTCAATATGATGCATCCTGATGTAATCAGCAACAAGCGTCAGTGCTCCGCCTACAAACACATACTTTGCAATTGGCGGCATTTTCTTTAACACTGTCACGCCCAGACTTTCAAGCCGTTCTTTTCTCTCAAGACCTTCTTTTGTTTTCGGATAAGGGTCCAGCACCACACACTTCAGCACACCCTTATTGTGCAGATAATGAGCTGCCACTACATCATCTACGTCAGCATCTAGTTCTGCTATGTATACGACTTCTTTGTCCATCATCAGTATTCTCCTTCCTTTTTATATATAATATTTACAAATTCAGTTTTGTCCAAAACAAAATGAATATCTTGTATAATAAGTATGTTAGTTTTATATTCGGTTTATGGCTTTCCATATAAAAAATACAGACAGTGTTGCAACTGTCTGCATTAATTCTTGCACCTTATTATTCTTTCAGTTTCTTCAATAAGCCAACATACCATGTATTCTCAATATCCTCATCAGATATTCCTTTTACATCTTTTGTTGATTCAATTTCGCGCCACCAGCTTTCACATCCATATATAATTTTCTTAAGTTCGGGAACAAAGATTGCAGGATTATTAACGGCTCTATTCTTAAGAACACCTGTATTTGTATCATATGATGCAGATATACTAATTGGTAGCTCCCCAAGATATATACCCAGATAAGACTTATTCTCATACTCTTCTCCGCAAGGCCTAATTTCGCAGAGAGTTCCACATTCATAGCCAAGAGTATGTGGTTTGATTTCTTCTGATTCGATTCCATTTACAGTAATCGGATATTCAATATACCTGCTATTGAATTTGCTACAGCTTTCGCAATCTTTGCGAGATACATTTTTGACATTTTCGTTCTCCCATCCATCCACGACGCAATGGAATTCATTACCATTTTTTCTTATAGACGGGAAGCAATATCTGCATCTTAATCTTTTTGATTGATTATTTTCTGACATATTTCTCCTTCCACATGTTATCTTGCCTCTACTTTGATTTTGCAGCCATCTTTGAGCTTATATATCCTTGTATGCCGACCTTCAAAAGAAAGCCCCATGTATTCAACAATGTCTTCACAGGCTTTTAAGAAGGCATACGGCATGAACATGTAAGCATTATTTACATACTCAATTTCTTTATCCAGCAAGCTCTCATCGCCCGGGCTTGCGGCGACTGCATCATAAATCTCGCCAAGGTCGAATATACTCTTCGTATGGAAAGATAAGCCATTTTTCTTGTTTTCACGTCTTTCTGCTTCAAGTTCCATTACAATGGACTCAACAACATCAAGCGCCTCCATAAAGTCATCAAGTTCGCCGGTATAACTGTCATTTTCTCCGACCTCAATGCCCTTACTCTTGATATAGTTTATCCATTCTGGATAGCATTCGTTATTGCCAAAAATCTGTGTATCATTAACGTATGTTCTGTATGACATGATTTCCTCCTATTATTCTCCGAGCAGATAATCTCTTGCGTATTCATCACCGAATTTCTTATACATCCACTTTCTGTAGTCAGGAGTACAATTGCCTGAATGATGATATACTTTCACATATCTACCTCAGTAGACATTTCACAATACTTGTTTTGGACCACTTATCTAGTCTTGGATTCATGATGAACTTCCTTTCTTCTCTTAATTATATCTTTTTTCGATCTCAAGAATAGGTTCCTGCTCTACGATTTTAAGCGAGTCTGTTTTCTCTGCCATATAAATATAACCTTCGACTAGATGAGATTTCCCATCTGTCGATTTTATCAATTCTGACTCTTTATTAATCAAATCGTAATCGAATTTTGGCAAAGGCATCCATGCTGCCACTGGAACTTCTTCTATACAGTCACTTGTTTTAAACCACTTATCAAGTCTTGAATTGTAGTAGTCCTTTGCCACAAACACACTGTGTCTGCGCACTGTTAAGAAATATGAGCTTCTATTTGCCGATATATCCTTAAATGTTGGGTCGTTTTTCATATTCCATTCCATACTGTTCACACTCCTATTTCTGTTTTTATATCACTAAATATTTTTATGCATTGTTTTTATATGATCAAGTTTTTTATTGATTTCTTCACATGTTTTCATAGTATCATGAGCTATTTTTATAGTATCTATACTTACAAATATTGTCTTAACTGCAATAAATATAGTAATAGCAGTCATAATGTATATAATTATTGGTAGCATATCCTTACCCTTTGTCCTTAATTAAATCTTTCGGTATCACTTTATGATTCCCAAGCCCATTATCATAAATTATATCGTATGAATGACCTTTCCTATGCACATCCTTAGTCAGGTCCCAAGGCTTCAATATTTTTATTTTTTCTACAGTATAGTTTATAAGCGCAAGGTCAGCATTTGAAATATTATTCCTGCAATCTGTTGCACTTCTTATACGTATCGGATTTGCTCCAAATCCACAATATGCATAATATACTTCTGGAACCACTGGTCCAAACGGCCACGCTTCTATCTCGTCAATAAGCATTTCCTTTTTATAAATTTGCAAACATTCTCTCTGGATGCAGTATAATATTTTCTGCAGCTGCATATTTGATATTGGAATGTTATCATCTACGCATTTATTAATTATATAATTTGAAACATCTAATGCTTTATACATATCTTATCCTTTATTTTATGCACACATAGCCTTCATATCGTTTTTTTATGATTACTTTGCATTATTCCAGGCAAAGAATGCTTTGTAATGAGGATATACAGCGTTTTTGACTTCATATAAGCTATCATCAATAGCAGTGTTGTAAACAGATGCAGCTTTAATATTACTTTCTGTACTGTCCAAATCTATTTTTTGAGAATTTACTCCATCAATAAGTTTTTGCATATCGACAATAGTATCTTTTGCTTTTATGCAACGTATTACTTTTGTAAGCAGTTTCTTTTCATTTTCATCAGTTAACATTGCTCGCCATTCTACTATATTGTCGAGTAAATAATCTCTGTCGATCAAATCCATAGATGTCTGTTTCCTTTTCTATATATAATATTTGCAAAATCAATTTATCCAAAAAATTCTTCCTACATATATAATATTCCAGAAAGGAACTTTGTCCAAAAATAATAAACTTTTATATGACAATCATCTTCTATATAAAAAACAGACAGCCACATGGCTGCCTGCATCAAATATGTATTCACTTTTTTTTCTTATTCCGGGCAATCCTCAATCCTGTAATTAGGCCTCATGCCCTGAGCCTCCCAGATAAGATACTCTCTCATGTCATCAATATCTTCAATTTCAGCCCATTTACCATGTTCCTCATCAAGATCCACATTTGGCTCAAACCACGCTTTAACTTCTGCAAAACGCATTGGCTTGCTGTAAGAAGCCTTGTTGTCCATATCAACTATTCTGTATTTCATCATTTTTTCTTCCTTCTTTCTTCAATCCATTTTGCAATTTCTTCATCATGTTGTCTCTGATAGCATATCAGACCAAATTTATAATTGGAATTCCTATTACAGTTAGAACACTGACTACCACCACTATGATATTCACAGGTGTTACACTTGCCATAATCTTTATCACGATCTTTTGCGTATTGAATTGTATATATATCGTGCAGATCCAACATATTAATTCTCCTATTGATACTCGCAGTCTTTTATTTCTACAGTGCAGCCTTCGTTTCTGAGTCTTTCAATACTCATATTACTTAGCCAGCCATGATCTATTTTAGTAGACATTTTTTCCACAGCTTTAATAATTGTTCTATAAATATTAGCATCTTTATCTACCCTAGTTCTACTTTAGTAGACATTTTTTGTAATATTATTTTGTTCTCACATATTTGAGCATTTACATTTCAACCCTGACATTACGCACTTGCGTAACATTTCACGGTTAATCATGAATCATTGCGCTGCAATTCTTTTTCATAAAGCTCAACGAGATAATCATAAAAACACTCGCCTTGCCAGTTATTAAGCCATTCTTTCATTCGCTCATAACTTTTGAAGAAATGAATAGCAAAATCGCCGTCTGAATTAACTTCATTTGAGACCTCATAATATGCGTCCTCGCCTGCGTCGTCATTCGGATTTTTGCCATATCTACCCTAGTAGACATTTTTCTTACAGTTTCAATCTGCAAACACATAAAAAGATTATCTATCTACTTATCTATTTTAGTAGACATTTTGTTGCAGTATCACTTTATTGGTTACGCTATTATTTGCATTTTATAATTTTTAACCTTGACGCTGCGCACTTGTGTAATGTCTCACGGTTAATTATATTCTTTCTATATATATAATATTTACAAAACCATTTTTGTCCGAAAATTTATCAAACTATTTGTATTTATTAATCTAACTTTTTATACTTAGTACTGTCAATGAAAGCATCTTCAGAACCCAATGCAAGATATGAAAAGCCGGGATTTTTGCGGCGCAGTTCTCTCAAATACTTTTTAACAGTCTTGGAAGAGCCCTGTACATATTCATAAACTATATTATTTTTCATAATGGTCCAGCTGTATGTTGTTTCCATTTCTCGTCTCTCCTCTCATTTTCCTCCATGCCTTTTAAAACCCATTACACATGCAATAATATTTCACATCAGGATTTCCGCAAACATAAAGATAGCCATACTCTCTGATCAGTTTTAACCCTGCATTATACTGCCTGTCATTTGTAAAATGATCCTTATTTGCTAATTCGTTTATGATTAATTCCATCAATCTCATCCAACCTTTCCAGTAAATCGTTTCTCACTTCTGTCAGCGCGTCCAGTCTTGCCATCATGCGGGCTTCATAGCCAACATCTTTTGTGTTAACGATTTTAGTTTCGCACCTTTTAATTTTGCTGCCAAGTTCGTCAATATATTCTCTTATAATTTCCCTCATATCTCACTGATTTTCGTACTTATACAATTTTTCAACACATATCAAGTAATCTTAATTTACTTTGATTTCACACTACAATTTTTATATGTCCTTCTTTAATAAGAGATACAAGATCCGTAGTATAATAATCACAACTACATGCAACATTATCATCAGGCTCAACTGGTATCAGAACGATTTTGTAGTTCTGTTTAACCTCTCTGTCCCATCTTTCTTCCACCTTACATAAGGTATTTTTGAATTTATTTTCATTTAAGAAAAATAAATCACATGTTGTAATCAATGGAACCATAAATCTTACATTGTCAATTCCATCAGTCATAATAGCTTGACATAAATCATCTGAAGTAATCCATTCGCCCTTTTCGATTTTCTCTTTCAACTCTTTCATGGAAATTTTAAGCCAATCATTAAGATAAATTTTGTTGCAATTCCAAGTGAAGAACTTTCCATTTTCATCTTCTCTGATTATACGATCATATACTTTCTGTGTTTTTGTATCTTCAACTGATACTTCATTATGGAAATCATCATCCCATACAAACACTCTGATTATTTCATTGCCACATTTATAGTTATAAATCATCTGTTATCCTCTATTATCATAATAAATGCGAATTTTTTATAAGAAATCTTAGTTTCAATGCCATCTATAAATTTCTTTGTCTCCATTTACAGTGTCAGCAACCAATATATAGTCACCTGTTGCGTAATATTCTCCTGTATACATTGTGCGAATAGTATCATTTATGTATTTTCTAAATGAAAAAGATTTGGCAAGTACCTTTTTATCAAGGTCCCTTACAACCGCATATGAAAACAAACCTCTCTTTTCCACATGTGCAATACTTATTTCTCCGAATACTCTAATGTTTGGTTTTTTCATTTTTGATTCCTCCAACCTTCTTCAAAAGTCTCATTATAAAATATACGCATTTCTACCACCTACTATTTCCAAAGGATAGTTAAATTTTATAAGAAATTTCATTTTCCCACTGAATTTCAATTTCTCCTTTATCGACTTCTTTTTCTGATGCAAATTCCAAACTTTTATAAAATAAAGAATATTCCACTAATTCACAACACGGAATTCCATAAAAATCACATCCGATAGGGTGAAAATCCCAAGTTCTTATTGTATAATCCTCACCATCAATTTTGATAAAAATTCTTTTGTCAAATTCAACATCTTTTATTTCCACTATATCAAAGTCAACATTTGCTTTTTCTAAAACTTGGCATACAAATTCTTCTATCCATTTCACATAACTATCTTCTGTCACTTTGTTTATTATTTCCATTTTTTGTCTCCATAGTAAACTTAGATTTCAAATCCATTTTCCATGCACTTTTCTGCAAATTCGCTTGAATGGTCTCCGACGATTTTTCTGTAAATATGGTTCCAGTCTGTATTCTTAAATGCTATCCTGATATCATCTTCAAGGTACGCATTGAATGTATCAGCCTCGTCCTTACTCAAAATACAAGTCTTATCATCTGAAATATCATTTACCCTTTTCATTTCAACAATGCTGTCAAGCGGAACTGTATAATCTCCAAACTCGACTCCGTCTTTCAGGCCTTCATCGAAAAAACAATATTCGCCAAATTCTTTTATTGTTCCGCTGGCAGCTATGCCTGTATCAAACTTGGCACAGATAGTGTCACCAATTTTATATGATTCTCCGTTATGTTCTAATACTTTTACAAATTTCATTGTCATCAGCCCTTTCTACTGCACTCATTTATTTCCTCATCGTTCAGCGTAACAAAATTTCCACTCTTTAAATCCTGACACTCGTAGTAGAACTTTGGCTGCCAGCCATTGAAAGAATTTCCTCTCTCAATGATAATCCGCTCAACCCTGAGAGTCTGTTCTACATATGATCCGGAATGAGACACAGTAGCAAAGCCGCCTCGTAATCTTCTTATTTTATCTCCAACGTTATATTTTACAGTTATCTGCATATACAATTACCTCTTTGTCTTATTTCATTCTGTTTTCTGTCACACTCAGAATAATAAAATTATTACTTCATTTCCCTTTCAAAAATAGCCATAGCATCCCTCAGTCCTTGATTATATGCCTGCGCAATTTTATATTCTTCTGACTCTTTAACGCCTTTGATAGTTGTATCCATTATTTTCATTGATGTAAAGATTTCTTTTTTGATTTGATTTATCTTATCCATATTTATTCCTCCAATCATCAAAACTCAATAGCTATATCCGATGGAAGACACTCGTAAATATATCCTTCACGGCCTAACTGCTCACATGCAGCTTCAACAACATCATCAGTACTGTATTCGCCATAATTCTCTTTTTTATATCTTTCAATGACATCCTTAATTCTTTTAATGGCTCCATTTGTTAATGCCTGATCGCCTTCAATCTGAATCATTGTCTCAACGTTTGTTCCGCATCCGTCAACATCAGTATCAATAAAGTTAATAATCTGTTTCATAATGTTTTTCTCCATTCTTATTTGTTCTCTTTCTATATATATAATATTCCGGAAACAGGATTTGTCCAAACAAAATGAACTTTTTGCATAAAAATAAGAACAGCTAGGTACTCATTTCCCCAGCTGTTCTTATTGCTCAGTTTTTCCAACCCATTCGCCTCTTTTCATTCAAATCTTTATTATATGGACATTCTGGAATTTTGCATTCACCACACCATCCAATATCACTTGCAGCTTCACGATCATATGCTTCATCATAATCACAAAGTTCGTGATCTATATTTTTTATTTTTCTGCTCATAATAACAACCTCTCTCTTTTTAAGAAATTATCTTTTCATCCTTACAAAATATATTCTCCTGTTTCTAACGATTGTGGTATTAGCTGTGCATAATCCGGATGGCTAACAAATTTTACATATTTCAATATGCATTCCTCCGCATTGTTAAATTCCTCTTCGCTCATTTCATTCGCATCTTTCAACCCAAGTTTGAATTTTTGCGAGACATTATTTACTGCATCCTCAATTGGATAATATTTTTTACTCATGATATTTCCTCCGTTTTCCGCTTAAACCTCTTGTTTACTTACCTATTTCACGTCCCATTTGACTTCATAGCCGGTAATTTTCTTTCCAAAATCACAAGCATGTACAACTACAGCTCCACAATTATCGCACCATAAAGCAAAACTATTAACTCCTGCACCCATCCTATTAGCACCACCACGTCTCATCTTTGATCCACACCAGATACAAGTGCATTCATTTGGAATCTGTACTCCATTATTTACAACGTTTTTAATCTCCATTATCATCACTCCAATCTTTTTTCAGTTTCAGCAATGAACTAAAAAAATTATCTTTTCATTTGTCTTATCAAATTTGCATAGTATCTACCTATACCTCGCCCATTATCAAATTTCTGATATTCATGAAACTTAATCGGATTATTCTTAATCAATCCAATTATATTGTCAGGGAAATTATTTTTATTGGCAATTTCTATCATCTTTTCATTCGCAAATTCATCTGTACATGAACCGAAAGGGCAACCAATAGAATTCACTCCCCATGATTTTTCTATAATATTGATAATTTCTGTATTATTCTGCATTCTTATTGTCTCCCTTCTTCAAAAGTAATCATTGTTTCGATTGCCATCTATTCCATTCTTCTGTTAATACTTTTGTTGCCTCGCAAATATTATTATAAGAACTTGGGATATTGATATATTCTCCATTAACAAAAAGATTGAAAATATAACCAACACAATGAGTTCCTAAACCAACGTGTTCATAACTTACGCCAATGCTTACATTTCCACATTCATGAAATTCAAAAATTCCACCATCAACTTCTAAGTCTAATGGAATTTCATTTTGTAAAATTGTTTCCATTTCTTTTTCTGTCATCTTTGCCATATTATATCCTCCACTCTAAAGTCTATAGGAAGCTCTTGCTTACTTGCCTATTTCGCGTCCCATAATGATCGCTTTATAATAATCTGTAGTTACATCTGTGATAATTCCTGTATCATAATCTCTCAATACGTAAACTTTTTCTTTTGTATCAAGCTTTTCTGCTACATTATAGCTACTATTACAAGAAGCCGGTAAACAACTCATAACTAAATTATTTGATTTAATAATTTCATTTCTCACATCCTGATACTTCATTCCAACTTTTATAGATGATAATGTAAACATATGAAATCACTCCAATCTTTTCCCAGTCTTAACACTAAATGCCATTTTTCCTTACTTTTTCATTCAATTACGAATACCATTTCATTATACTTTGGCGAATACATGTTTCCTAATTCGCTTGTGAATAATTCACAATACATTCTGTTTCTTTCTATATATATAGTATTCCAGAAACCGGTTTTGTCCAAACAAAATGAGCTTTTCATATAAATAGTATGATAGATTTGCCGATGGTGAATGGCCTTCTATATGAAATAAAAATACCCGGCAGAAAATATCCGCCGGATAAATAATAAATTCAAAAATAACGTCCCCTTAAAATTGGTATTCCCAATCTAAAAAGCTGCTAATATGATATGACTTAATTCCTTTCCTCTCAGCCTCTCTTAAAAAGGAAATTACATCATCCACATACACTACGTCATCCAGATTAATATTATGACTCTTACAATACTGCAAAATCGTATCGGCCTTGGATTTGTATTCATATACTAATAGCCGCTCTTTTATCATTGGATAATGCTCATCCAGCCAAAGCTGCTTGTCCTGTATCTCTTTTTCTACCTGGCAATGTCCCATTACGATATTTTCTTTTGCATCACATGTACTTACTGTATGTGTCTTGATGGCTTTCTAGCCAAGAAAATGCCTTTTTCAATTTCCTGTATGCTCATTCCATTATTTGTGCCGTTTGGGTCCGCAACATGATTATTAAATCTATAAGGCGCTAATGTACCATCAATATCTCAAAAAACATATTTATTTTGCAGATCTTTTATTAATGCATTTCCGCTTATATTTTCAAATTTCTTTGTTGGTTCATCAGTGTTCATACCTAATTCCTTCATTAATACATATCGCGTTTTTCCGCCATAAAGTTTTGCAGTATTACACACTCTAAAGTCATTGTTTTCCACAGACTTTAAAGATGCTGCATTGTCTGGAGAAATTGTGCATATTGCATATTTGTAACAAGCAAGTTTGTTCAATGTTGTTAATACGAAATCAATCAGTTTTTGTTCCAGCTTGTTGCCTCTATATTCCTTCAATACCTGACATGTAACAAATTCAATGGTATTAGGCATAAATTCTTTCGAAATTCCAGTCAAATCAAATATACCATCTCTGTTGTCTTCTGGCCGTGTAAGCAATGATGCAATAATTCTATTGTTCCTTACTGCCACAGCGCAAACCCCAGTTTTTAGCATTTGTAAATAAGTCGCAGGATTTTTGCTATATGCAAATAATTCATTATCTTTGCATTCCATTTCTTTGCCGACTGTCTGAATCAGATTAAAAATTTCATCCAAATCATTTTCGGAAGTAAACCTTAAACTTACAGATGACTCCTTTTTCCAATTCTGATCATCTATTGCCTCATCAATATCAAATCCCATATTTCTTTTTTCCTTTCCACATTAATTTCTAAGAGTATGATTTTTCTTCCTCTCAAGAACAAATATGGATTTCTGAAATAAACGGCAAAAAGGAAAACTTATATAGAAAGCTACAAACAGGCACAACTTCTATCATACCTATAATATACAAAGAAAAATGTTCATTTATCTTTGGACAAAAAGACAATTGTAAATATTATATATGTAGCAGAAAGAAAGGAGGCACCGTATGATTGATACAGACGAAACAGGCAGATATAAAAAGCGTACAGACTCAGATATATCAAAAACCGAGAATGATTTAATAAATAAGATAATTATAGTTATTCTTTTTAGCATAATGTTTGTTGGAGATATTATATTAATGTATTTAGCTTACGTAAAATAAAATTATACAAATATTATTATTGAGGTAAATATTTATGAAAAATGAAAAAATAATTTTAATACTAATAATGATATACGTTTGTTTTGGATTAGATATCATTCCAGTTATAAGTATGCTTATTATAGGTTGTACTGGTAATTCTGTATTGGGATTATCATTATTTATACCAGTGCTGATATTAGGTATATCATTATTAGTATATGCTCTAAAATTAAAATAGTTATTGTCTTAATTAGGAATATTTAATTTTCTTACGAACGAAGAAACCAAAGAAAAATACAAGGAACTAAAAGAGTATCATATTGATAATCTCTTACAAAAATACGTGAAACTGGAGGAGAAACAATGGAACAATTAATTAATGCAGCAACACCTTATTACTATATAATGATAGCTTTTTGGGCTTTTGGTATAGGAATTATATGTATTGGTGTCATTATATTTATACTTTCAAAAATGACAGCCGGTAAAGAAGCATTTTTCATACTTATTTTAGGAGTATTGTTTTTTATTCCGGGAGTACATTTTTGTAATATTTGTGGCAAATATAATGATAAGATGGTGGCTATTATAAAACCTGTTATCAGTGAAAGCTATCCCAATGCAACAGACTTTTCTTATTGGGTTGACGAAGGCTCTTTCACAGAGAATGATATTGAATACAAGATTCAGTATAAAAAGACTGTTCAAAATGAAGAAAAACTTATAATATCCGTTAAAAAACAATCTGGTGATAATAAAGACAAACAGACAAAAACGCTCAACATTCCAAAAGCAACATCAAAACAATAAAAAGATAAAAGGAGAAAAAAACAATGGAACAGTTAATTAGTGCAGCGACAATGCCCTACTGGGCAACAATGATACTTTCTTTTTTAGGCGGAGCTTTTATTGGTGTAGCTATCCTTATATTTGTTGTTGAACATGGAAATATCAAAGAAGAAATAAAAGTAATAATTGCACTGCTTGTTATTGGAGCAATGTTACTGGCTTCAGGGGTTCACTGCAAAAACATTTACAGTAGATATAACAATCAAGCTAAATCCATTGTCAAAGATGTTATTGCCAAGGAATATCCTGATGCAACAGAATTTAGATTTGAATTAGATACGGGATATTTTACCAATAATGGAACTGAATACAAAATTAAATATCAAAAGACTGTCAGCAATGAAGAAAAACTTATTATAACTGTTAAAGATGAACAGTCTAAAAACAAGAATACAAAAATGCTTGATATTCCAAAGAAGACAAAAAATCATGAGTCCACTAACGATTAAAACACTCATTCTTGCTGCCGGAGTCATTCTCATGACAACAGGCTTTACGCTTAATCATTTCCGCATAGGAAATAAGAATATCAGATACATAGTAACAGCAATCGGCGTCGGCATCACAGTGTTTGCACTTGTACATCTATCAACAGACATTGGCACTGTCCTTTTTGACACAGAAGGTGTAAACGCAAGAATGCAAAAGCCGAATCCATAAGAAAGAACATATCATGGGATACTTATTATTTATAATAGGTGCAATACTTGTAATATTAGGAAAACTGGGAGTCATTCCAAACATTGAATACTCAAATATGGTGGGACAATCTGTCAGCACATTAGAGGCTGCCTACACGTTGGCAGTATTCATGCAGATTATGGGGATAATTCTCATAATCGTTCGATCAAAAGAATGATTCGAGTAATCAAGAAAGGAAGAAAAACACTATGAATATATGGGAAACGCAGCTAGGATATAATCTTGTTCAAACACTCATCCGCAAGCTGTCCGAAAAGGAAACCACACAAAAGAGCAAAATGTACTACAGTGCGCAGGAAGCAGAGTCAGAAATCAACACAGAAATCAAGAATAATAATGCAAGAGTTTTATCCGTAACAGCCGTTGGCGAGTGCGTACTGGTTGTATACGAGATACCGAAATGAGGAGGACTTTAAATGAGTAATCCAGAATTTAAAGTAATATTCACAGAAACAGACAGGAATACAGCAGATAATGCAAGACAATATTACGAGGGAAAGTACAAAAAATACGAAGAAATATTAAACGTAGCAGATTACATTTGTCTCATTTCTGCGCTTTTTTTTATCATACCTATAATATTAACAACAACTTATTTCAAAACGGAAACGTCAAAGTCTCTTATCAATGTTATGGGATTAGCGCTTATAGTCTTCATAATCTCTTGGAGTATAAGTCTATTTCTTGAGTGTAAAACAAACATGTATGAAATTCTTATTGAAGAACATTCAAAAATGGTTAAAGTTATGGATATAATTCTTCAGAATAGGGAATATGAGTTAAAAGCTTCCGAGTCTGGCAGCATATGGATTAATATTTTAGATGACTCAAAAGTAATAGACGCAATGTTCATAGCACAGGCACAGGCAAAGCTGCCCCTTTGGTTGAATGTCAGCGAAATTGAAATGAAATTTACACAGACACATAACAAAAAGCATGAGATTAAATGCAACTGGCAGATCAAGCCCGTAAAATGGTATTAGCAGCCAGATGATAAAGAGAATAATCAAGGAGAAAAAGAATGAAGCTACTAATTGAAATCAATGATTATGAAAAGTTAAAAAATATAGTCGAAATATCAATGGATGATAAACACCGCAAGACTAAAGACATACTGCTTTGTGTAACAGGTCTGCCATTTTTTGCATCATTGATCCTTATGATAAATACAATATGTTATCAAAAAACAAATCTTATTATTATATTTTCAATACTAACCTTGATTTTGCTTTACTGTTTTTTAAATATTCTTACTGACAATGGTGCGTATTTAGTTAATATTTATAATAAAATTCAAGAAATGCAGAAAAGTTCTGACGAACAGTCCTGCTTGCAGATAGAAAGCTGGATTAAATACAGCAATACTCTTGAATTTCAATATTTCGACAAAGACGGCATCATGCAGAGAATGATTATTCCGTATGAAAAAAGATATATACACAAATATGATTACTACAAGATTGCAGGAAAACTTAATGAGAATGAAAATGACTATATTTTTTACCTGTATGAACCGTATAGAAAAAATAATTAAGGAGACTATTTGATGAAACTGATGATTGAACTTAATTACTATGAAAGATTAAAGAATATGGCTAGAACTGCAAACGATAAAATTCGTAAGGTTAAAAAACTATTCTATGCGTCATGCGCAATGGTTTACATATCCGTAATCGGCATGATATGTGCAATATATTTTGATGAAACAGTTCTTACCATTGTATTTTTTATACTGGCACTGCTTTTTTCATGCGGCGCTATAAAAATACTTTGCGATCCTAATGCATATTTTAAGAGGATTTACAATATGACTCAAAAAATGCTGGAAGTTTCTGATGAGAAGTCATGTATTCAGATGGAATGCTGGACCAAAACCAATGATAAATTTGAATGCTATTATTTCGATAAAGATGGCATCATGCAGAAAGCAAGTATCCTATATGAGAAAAGATATATACATAATCATGATTATTATAAAATTGTAGGAAATTTCAATGCGGAAGAAAATAACTACATTTTTTACCTGTATGAGCCGTACAAAAAAGGAGAATCACTATGATACACCTATCAGCATTAATTGCTGCCACTACCATTCTGCTTGTGCTTATTTTGTTTGCAGTATTTAGACTCAAGCAAAACAGCATCAGAGGACAGACAGTAATTATTAAGGCAGAATGTATTTCGGCTGAAAAAATGGGACCGTTTACATATGCCGTAACCTATAAATATGAAGTAAATGAACTTATCTGCCGTAAAACCTGCAAACAGATATTTTTTGTGCCAAAACCCGGCAGAATGTACAGACTCATTGTAGATAGACGCGCATTATTAATCGCTGTGCCGCTTGCGGAAATGATTAAGTGGATAATAATTATCATGCTGCTTATTGCGCTTACAATTGCTGTAGACGTGGCGGGCATGCACGAAAGACATATATACAAACTGGCGCATCAAAGATGGCCATGAGGAAAGGAAAAATATGGATATAAGCAACATTCCAAATGAATTTCATAATGAAATCATTGACAAAGACGGACAGAAAATAGTCTTTGATTTTCAGAATTTAGATAAATCCAAAGAAGAATATATCAGACTTACACAGGATGAATATAGCAAACTGAAAGAACATGCAGCAAAAAGAAAAAAGGTTAATAAGATTTATGGTATTCTTGGAATTATATTATTCATCCTTGGTATTATAATCGCATTTTGTTCTCATTTATGGTGGTCATTATTAATTTTATTTATAAGCTTTACATTTATAGTCCAAAGTAATATGGACTGTAGAACATGTTTCGATTATCGTTTTTATGGATATAGTAGTGTCGATTGGAAATATCTGGACGTAGGCATGAGTAATTCAGACATTATCAGCATTTTGGCATTAGAGAAAGAATTTGGGCTAATATCAGAAATCGCTGACATAGATACTGAATCTGCTTCAAAAATTGAAGTTAATAATGACCATATTGATTTCTTATACGTTGATTTGTCAAAAATACCGCATACAAGGTCATTCAATTTAAAAGGAATAGATGTGTATTATAAAAATATAGATTATATTCTGATACGCGATGAAACCACTGGATTAAGCATTACTCTTCCGCTTAAATATTCCGACAGATATAAAAAGCTGGTTGAGTAAGTATAGGAGAAAAATTCATGACAGATATTCAGAAAGAACTTAACAAAGCAGAGGAAATGCTTAAGGATGCTATTAATGAAAAAATGGAACTACTGACACTGGTACGAAGTTTAAACACTGCAAAACCCATAAATGAAAAGACTTGGCACAAGATCACACTGACACCACTGCGTACATCGAAAACCGTTATGAGCGCACTGACCAAATCAATATTCCCGGATGCTGAGGATATTGTTGTCGGCTGCAATGCCGTGCAGTGTCATTTGTACGGTTTCACAATTCTAATACCAACAAATTTTGAAACCTGTATATACATTGACACATCATGGTATGAGAAAACGAAAATGAAATCTTTTGAGTGCTGGTCATATAATCAGTACATCGACTTACAGAATTTCCTTGATAACAAAAACCCGTCAATAAGTGCAAAGGTCAGATATGCTGTTGGCAACTGGTACTCAAAACCAATGGAGCTGATAACATATCTCATGCGCCGAAAAGAAATTGAGGAAAAGTGTGATAGAAATAAGCTTGAAGCCAAGCTCGCTGACGTAAAAGAGGCTTATGACAAATACTGCAAAACACAGGCAGAAAAAGCTCAGTTTAACCATGAGCAGACAGAGAAAATGGCCAATGTACTGCTGCCGGAATTAAGAAAGTTTTCAAACAGATTTCTCAATGTGCGTAGCGGATGCAGCAACTCATTGGATGTTAACGAGATACTTGAAAAAGAAGGATTTACCCTATAAATAGAGCTTATCAGAAGGGACATTATTAATATGGATAACAACACCGCAAAAGAGATTATAACTGAATATATTTTTGCTGATTATAATATGAACGTATTAAATAGGTATCTTAATGCTAATAATCAAGATCAGTTGCATAGAGAAGCTCTATTGACTGAAGCTCTTAGAAAAGCTATTATCGCTTTAAACAAATAGAAGTCGAAGCCGTATTAAAAAGGACGCATGAAAAACGAAAGTTTTTTATGCGTCCTTTTCTTTTACCACTCTGCTACTATTCTGATTTTTTCATCGCCATCAAATATATAAAACAGTCCTGTCGTCTCATTAACAATTATCTGCTCATACTGCCTAATCGTACAGTCAACATAAATTATTGTTCCGTCTTCAGTCTTTCCTGCTGCAAAAGTGTTTCTTGACCTGTTAATAAGGTCTTTGCTTTTTGCTGACTTCTTCTCGCATATGATACATCTTACACCTCTTATGCGGTCTGCACTGAATTCCATGATTCTGCGAATTTCCTGCATCATCTTAATTTCCACCAAAACAAATATAAGTGCAAATCCCGCAAGCATAATCCTGTCAGAAAAGTTTGAGAATTTAATATCCGGTATAGTCTGTTGATGTAATATGCACATACCCATCCTTTGCATTGTAGACATCAAGATTAATTGCATTAGCCGCGTCAACTACAGTCGGGCTCTACCCCCCCCCGAAAATCAGAAGGGTACTTAATGCTCCGCACAAAAACTTTTTCCACATATTAGATGCCTTGAATGTTTTCATGTTTTTCATCCTTTCTATCATAATCATCAATAATAGTATGATTTTTATTTCTTTCATATAAATATGGAATCTGAAGAAAAAATAATAATATGTCCAAAATCCATATTTATTTTGTAACTTTCATAACAACAAAATAAATAAAGGAGGAAAATATTATGAAGGTAATATTAACAAATAATCAGGAGCAGAAAACAATAGATTATTCAAGTCTCGTTAAGGAAGAAAGAAAGACGATGGAGGTAAATGGCTTCGTCTTCTTGCTGTCCGAAGATAAGACAACAATTGTCAGAGTTAAAAGAGAAAGTACTGAATATGTCGATAGCCTGATAATTCCAGAAGGGATTAAAACTATTGGAAAATCTGCATTCTTCTACTGCAACAACTTTGGAGAAGTCGTTTTGCCAAAAAGCTGCACAAGTATTGATGATTGCGCCTTTTCATCATCATCATTAAGCTCAATTGACCTTTCCAATGTATTAACTATTGGAAGAGCTGCTTTTTCAAACTGCAAAAGATTGGAACAGGTTGTTTTTTCAAAACATCTGTCAACAATTCCAATAAAGTGTTTTAGTTATTCTGCTCTTGAATATTTTAAAATTCCGGAAAGTGTCAGAGTTATTGAGCAGGAAGCATTTAATTCCTGTCAGCTGAAATATATCTGCATTCCAAAAAACACTAAAATAAAAAAGAAAGCATTTTGTGGCTGTAATCTTTTAGAGTCAGTTCTCTTTGATGGAAAAACAATCGTCCCAGATGAATGCTTTTGTCATTGTCAGACATTATCACGTGTTAATTTTAACAATGTGACAAGCATAGGTCATGACGGTTTTAGCTTCACCGAAGTAGACCCAAGAGTCATAAGCAAAGATATGTTCGTTGATAAGAGAGCTTTTGCAGACTGTCCCAATATTAAGTATCTTGATATTGGAAATTTAAGTAATATCTGTGAACATGCTTTTGAGAATTGCACACAGTTGGAAGAAGTAACCATTGTTACAGATGGTGCAAAATACGTTCCGGCATATCTGTTTAGCGGATGCGTTAATTTACTCAAAGTAGATATTATTGATAACACTGAAACTCTTGTCTCAATAGGTGATGAAGCATTTAGGAAGACTAACATAATTGACATAATAATCCCAGATAATGTCAATCGTATTGGATCAAATGCATTTGCTGACAGTCGATTACAATACATAAAACTTCCTGAGAACTCAATAAAAATTGATACCGGTTGTTTTAGAAATTGCCGTCTGGAACAGATTTCGCTATCCAAAGTAAAAATTGGAATGAACGCTTTTAGAGACTGCAAACAATTAACCACCGTTTCTGTGGATAACTGCAGTCTTAGCACCGGAGTATTTCAGAACTGTAAAGACCTTAGACGTGTAAGTCTTTGCGACACAAATATAATTCCAATGGACACTTTTAATGGCTGCAAAGAGTTGAAAAATATAGATCTTTCAGGGGTAAAAGTCATCTGTTCTTACGCATTTGCAAATACCGGACTAACAAGTATCACAATTCCAAAATCCGTGGAAGCCATTCATGATCATGCTTTTTTAAAATGTAATGATGTTAGAAAAATCAATTTATCGGGCTGCAATCTCGACATTGATATTGAGGATAGTGGATTTAAGTATATGGACATGTGCTGTGAAGAATTTATCTGCCCGGAAAACTTTGCGAAAAAACTGCATTACTTTTTTGCTTAAACAAAAGAAGAGTCTCTGTTATAGGGACTCTTCTTTTATAAAAAACGCTTTTTTTAGAAAGCCTTTTTGTTTAACTTGTTAAACTGTTTCCATTTTCATGTTAACAGTTCTTATTGCAGCAGGCAGTTTCTCATAACCAAAGAGTTTACCGCCCTTGCCAAGGTCTGATAAGACAACACTGTCCGCAGTTGAATACTCGTCAAACTCTGTAATGGGCTCATTAAGCTCATATTCAGTAATGACATCATCAACGCTGTCAGACAACCACAGGACATATTTAATGTCCTTTCCGGTCTTCTCTCTCACTGCATCAAGGATTTCCCTGACGAAAGCTTTTGCTTTCTCTTCTGCTGTATCTGTATCTTCTTCCTCGAGAATATCAGCAAAGTATACAGCTCTGGGAGCGCCAATATCGTATGACAGGTGTTTCAGATTTTCTGCAATATCCATATCTTTTAAAACACCATCAGCGAGGGCGTCAAGAATATCTGCATTCTGTAGCTCAAATATCTCATGAGCCATAACGTCAACAGCATCCCTGTAACCATCGCCGAAGATGTTATCAGACCTGTAGCCAACTGGTTCCTTTACTTTAACAGTGACAACATAATTGACATCATCATATTCAAGTTCCCAATCGCCTGTATACTCATCTTCTGGATCAGTATACGCTTTCTGAAAACCGTTCTTGTCAAAAAGAACAGCTTCTGTATAAGGTTCCTCGTCACAGATAACAAGCTTAATATCAGCCTGCATTCCATCCGGAAAAACAGCAGTATAGACAATAGTCTCATCTCGCTTGAGACCATATTTGTTGTAAATTTCATCTCCGGTCATTAAAAGAAGCGCGTTAATGAAATCCAGTTCCTCCTGCTCCAGAACAATTTCAGCCCTTAAAGTATATGCCTCTGTCATATCGCCAACAAAACAGCCATCACAGCTTTTTTCTTCACAGTGCTCACAAATAGCTGTTGATTTAATTTTATCTTGCACGTTTCTGACATTTTTTGCGATTTCTCTGTTAAATGTATTTGCCATAATTATTTCCTCCTTTATTCATATGACAATTTATTAGTAACAATATGAATATGAGTTTTGGAAATTCAAATGGAAATCTTCCGGTAATTCAATTACCAAGTGATTCACAGCATTAAAAAAAAGACTCCGGAAAACCCAGAGCCTTTAATTAGTTTACTGCAGCACTTTCGCCATCTTACGGTAATTACCATTAACACCTTTCGGCACAGCAAAGATAACCCTTTTGAAGCTGTATGCTTGCTGATTCAAGTGTTTCATAAACAAACGGGCAACTTCTTCAGCATCCTGACCAAATACACCAGAGCCCCATGCACCAAGAATAAGTGTATCAACTTTATTGTCCTCAGCGACATTAAGCACGAACTGGCAGCGGTCATCCAGTATACTGGAGTTTTCCGCAGCAGAAACATTCATGTACTTCTTTGCTGCTGCAAAGTTTGGTGCCGCGCAGGTAATTACATCGCACACAAAGTCTTTACTGCCATCCTTTTGTGTAAAAATGACATTCGGCGAATATAATGCGCGATTAGTATACATTGCGTGGTTTTTATTCTTATTATTCCACGCATAGTAGTTCGTCTGCTGTCCCAAAACATTGTACAGAAATGATTCATGGCAGAGAGCTTCCTCCTGCGCAATGGATCCTTCAATAAACATTCCGCCGGGAAGTTTATAAGATGCAAAGTTAAGCACAGCAGTCTTTCCCTCTGCATTATTTCTTGCTGCTGAAACAGTGTCAGTATCAAGCAGTACAATCTCACATTTTGCATCCGTCTGCGAATGATGCATCGACACAACGTTTGAATAAATTTTTGTGTTGACAGAACATGTATCAATCTCCGGCGAATACAGTTTATCCATTAACTGTGTATGTGCTACCGCCTGATGTTTACGGGCTTCTTTCTTTGCCCATGGATTTATATCGTATGCCATATTTTGTCCTCCTTTGATAAATTGTTTTTTTTAATATGGTTACTAGATGAAGATGGGTTTTGCAGTCTATACAAATGTTTTGTATGAAAATAAATGAGCTACTTTTAGCATCATCCTAAGTTTTGAACGTTACCCTTTAATTATTAAAATCCATATTTATATAAGGTATGATACGTTACTTTTGGTAGAAAAATATATCATATTCATTATGATAAATAATAGAAGGAGAAAGATTAGATGTACAAATATGAACATAAAACCAGAGGTCATCCTAACATAAAGCAGCTACTGACATTTCTACTTGCACTGATTGTGTTAGTTGCAACTACCCCCCCGATTTAATAAAAGCAGATGTAGTAGAACATACACATATATGGGCCACTAAATATGACGATAAAAATCATTGGGAATACTGTACAGTTTGTGGAGAGAAAAAGAATGTGACAACACATGTATTTACAGACCATTGGACTTTAGGATATGAAAGCTGTAATGGGTCTAATCCAAGTACAAGAGCATGTTCTTGCGGATATTCATATGTTTATCACAAGCCACATTCAGAACCATACGTTACAGTTTCACATACATATTATGAACGTCAACACTGGCTGCAATGTCCAAAATGCGGCGACTACGCTAACCAGATTGCCTGTTATGATGACGACGGACCATTAACATGTTCAAATCCCGGAACCTGCAAGGTTTGTGGTGGTACTTCTCCAGCCAATCATCATCAGATTAATAGTCAAGGTATATGTATTATGTGTAAAAAGAAATTTTTCACAATAACAGACAATTCATATACATATTCGAGTGATTATTCATGTGTAAATTGGCAATTTAAAGTAATTCCTGTGGATAATACAGTAAAAGTAACAGGTACAACTACATGGTGTGCACCGGGAACATGCAGTAAAAAGAGCGGACAAATCATTCAAAATGATGACGGCAGTTATACAGTAAAAATCACTCTCAATGTTCTTTATTCCAAAAATATTGCTGCTGCACACTGGTCATACGACAACATAACCGTCAATGGATCACTAAGTTGGGTTGCTAGTGCAGTTACGATAAACGGGTTTTATCGTGATCACACAGCTCCCGATTTAACATCTATTACACAAACGGATCAGGCATCTGCAAATGGATGGGCTACCATAAAACAGCTTACATTTGAAGGAACTGAAGACTCATCTGACATAGTTTATCTTACAGTTTCCGATAAAGTAACTGGTGAAAAATATGTAACAGATGCTGCAGTCCCTGTGACAGATGGTAAATACTCATATACCTGTACTCCTTCTATTGAAGGTGACGCAAATGGACGTATTTATGTTGTAACTGCTAAAGATAGTATGGGCAACATATCCACAAAGGAATTTGTTACTTTAAGAACAGACGGTTCAGCTCCGCAGCTTAAAAATGGTACATCATTGAATTATATTGACTGGACCAACACAGCTAAAAACATAAGTCTAAACTTCTTTGATTTTGGCGCTGGCGGAATACAGGCCAGCCTTGATAATCAGACTGACTATAAACCGCTTACAAAAAGTGGTGAGTATTATGTATGGAGCCATTCATTCGGCAATCAGGTAGGTACGTCTGAACATACGATATATGTAAAAGACGCACTTGGTAATGCAACATCATATAAACTGACAGTTGGAAATACTGACAGCAACGTATACAGCATCAATTATAACTTAAATGGCGGTACTATGAATGGTCAGAAAACAAACTATACTGTAGCCGACTCGTTTACACTGCCAATGCCAACAAAGACAGGTTATACGTTTACAGGCTGGACAGGAAGCAATGGAACTACTCCACAGAAAACAGTAACTGTTAACAAAGGCACGAGAGGAAATTTAAGCTATACTACTAACTGGAGTGCAGGTTTTTAAGCCGAACAATCAAGGCGGATGCACAGCAGCACAAGATGGCAAATATTACGACAATAACAATATTTGGAAATATACTGGAAATGTTGCATTTTATGCCCAGTGGGAACCAATAACATGGACTACTAAATATGATGCCAATGGCGGAAGCGGCACAATGGCAGATACAATACACCAATTTTACTGTGACGATCCAATAAGACATAATCAGTTTACACGCCCGGGCTGGACAATGATAGGCTGGACATACAGCAGAGTTAGAAATGGTGTTACAGAATGGATGTATGGCAATACCGACGGAAGTTGGAAGGATCCAGAACAATGGTATGAATTGAATAAAAATCCAAATAACACAAAGCTGTATGTAGAATACAATCTTGATGGTATAGATAATGGTTCTACATATATAAATGGTGATGTTCATGTGGCTCATGCTCAGTGGCAATATAACCCCATTTCTGTTAAAGTTCCGCAAATACTTACCGGTGACAGCACGGGTAAAACACAATTCCGTGTTAAGTGCGATGACTTTAAAGCTGGCAGCATTGAAATAATAGTGCCAAACAATTTTCTATATAAACAGACTGGCAAAGCTGATGTAATAGCAACGATAGCTTCAAAAAATGGTAACAATACTATTACTTCAACGAATAAGGCTTGTACATATAATATAACTACGGAAAATGGACTAACAGCTGGATGCTGGCAGGGGAACTTTAACATTGGGCTCACGCTAACAAAAGAATAAGGCATAATTTAAGGGTATAGCTAATAACTATACCCTTTCTTTGTTCCATATTTTGCATATATAAAAATTATTCCTTATTCATTAAGACAAACCAAAACGTTCCTCGTTTGCTCATAACCAATCTGAAATCATAGGTTTTGCGAACATTTTTATGAAACGTAAACCAAAAATGTAATATGTCTACACCCAATCCAGCACACGAATAATGCTTTTCCAAAAGTTTTTCATCCGGATCAACACCTTTTATGTATTTAATATCTATAGCATCTTTATCTGAATCTCTGAAACCAAGAACAATATTTTCATTGAACAGATCTTTCAATGCTTCCTCTACCAAGTAATATCCATAATTGAAAAACCGATGTTCAAAATATGAAATAATGCCAAAATATAATGCAGTGATGCCCAATATAATTGCTATAAGCAGTGCTATATTCATAATTTTATAAAAAAGCAAAATTGCTGCAAAAGTTACAGTAAATGTAAAAAGAAACCATATCGACAAGACCAGTTCCGAGTCATCGCCATAATTCATAATATGATAGGCTTTTCCACACACCTTTTTCATGAGCTCACTGGATTTTTTATATTTTCTTGATTTCCGTTGAATTTTCTCAAACTGAATATCGTTAACATGAATATTCAGTGTCGTATCTTCAATTCTTCTTGTAATTATCATATCCGTTTCCTTTCTAACAGGCCCACACTGAAAGCATGAGCCTGTGATATTGTTATTTGAAAAGCATAAGTACAAGTGGAATGACAAAGATTGCATACACAATCATGATGGCTGAGCAGGCAGCAATGCATTTAGCAAAAAACTTTCTGCAAAGTTTATCATAATTATCAACCTTACCTAATTCCTTAAAATCGCCACATGACGTCCAGTCACCCTTATTCTCATTCCAGCTCAACCAATCCAGATGCTGCTCTTTCATCATTTCGTTAATAGCTTTTTTATCAAATTTCTTTTTCTTATCATTGGTTTCATTCTTAACGAAGGACGTATATTTTGTAATATTGTATTCATTAAGCACGTTTTTAAGCTCAGTATCAAGATCAGCATCATATTTGTATCCACTAAATTCACTATCCAAATCAGGGCCAGAGGTATATTTATATCCATTCGTCTCTATGTCAACAATAATATCTCTGATTCTCTTCCTGAACTCATACCATTTTGTTCCCAGTTTCTGTGCCTTTTTATAAGCATCATTCTTTGCAATCTTCTGCACAACCTTCCTATTCCCGAATATCGGAATGAAAATAATCGCAAGAATTGCAGTAATGTACACAATTCCAAGCAGCAGTACAAGAAACTCGGTGCCGACAGTTGTAAAATAGTCAGACCATGTACTATTGCTTCCTCCCAATGATGTTAATTTTTCAAATGCCCTTTCAAAGAGCTGTAAATACTTTTGTAGCATATGTTATTCTCCTTTTTCATGCTTTATTTCAAATTAATTATGCCCCTGAGACGCCTGTTATCAGCAACAAAGATTATCTTTTTGTTCATCGCTTCTGCCTTTTCCCTTGCAGAATCATATGTATCATCCACTGCCGCCATAACTTCCGATGCAGGCTGATTCATTTTATACAAGGCAATCTCATCAGCAGCTTTTGCTCCGTTAGAAATGGCGCATCTGATTGTCTCATCGGTACAGAAAGCAATGATGTTCTTATCTTCATCAACTATTGGCACAGCAGGAAGCTTGTTGAGAGCTATGGCGATCTCATTGACTGTACTATGCAGCGTGTAAAACTTTCTCACAACTGACATTTCATCCTTACAGATCTTGATGTCTCCTGATATTTTCGTTTTCACATCATCAAGAAAATCAGCCATCGCATCTGATATATCAATGAAGAACCCGCCATCCGGATTATGCGACATATAATTACGCAATACCCTGCACACATACATTTTCTGCGACATCTGGTCCTCGCCATCGTCTTTCATTTTATCCTCGAACCATTTGAAATTTTTATCATCGCCATAGGTCTGGCGAATAAGCTGCTCACATTCCTTGAATTTCTCAAGAAATGCCGCATTGTTATTTATTTTCTTTGCCACAATTAGTCCTCGCTTTCATATATTTCTTCTATAGCTACTTCTTTTATATAGACCGTTTTATCATTAACAGTGTATTTTATGACACCCGTTTCAGAGGTTTCACCGTCATCACTAAAAAGCAATTCTGAAACAATACCGTCTGTGCTTAAAATATTATTATCATTTTCATCAAACCAATAGCTTTTATTTGGATCAATATATACATCCATTGTGTTTCCACTGCCATCAATACAATGCAATATGCTTTCTCTTTTATTAAGACGTCCTTCGTCTGTAAATATATTTTCATTTTTAATATCTTCAATTGATTGTATTCGATATACATGCTCTGCAATTTTATTAGCCGCAATATTTGAAAGCCTTATTTTATATCCTTTTAAAAGCTTTTCTTCTGCTATTATCGGCAAAATCATTGCAGATGACCACAGACCAGTAACAACTATTGTCATTGTCATAGCCATTAAAGCTCGATTAGAGTTGTCATTATATTTACCAGTTATCCTGCAATATAAAAGATATACAACCGTAATCGTGACAACGAACAATAATAACACCATTACAATCGTCTGAGAAATAAATTTCTTTCGAATATCATCATACACATTTTTATACGTCTCATAAAGACCTTCATATTTGCAGTTCTCGTCGCAATCAGCTATATTACTTTTTCCTATCATATTTTATTAATCCTCGCTTTCTGTATACACAAGTGCATTGATATATAATCTTCCAGCGCCGGTAAACACCGGAATATGGTGATCAATTATCCACGCTTTTGTTCTTTTGTTTTTGTCATACATATAATAGGTACGCCTGCCATCAGGCATAATTACCGGCCTGTTATTTCTTACGCAGCAGCTTCCCCATACGGCATCATTTGAATATGCAGACCACTCAATGCCTTTTTCTTTGAGCATCTTAATGATCTCATCGCCGCTCTTATTCAAAAGCTTTTTGTTTGAAAAATATGTGCATCCTGCTGCCTGTATTGCATTACGGTGTCCACAACACTGTCTCCAGTAGATGAGATTTGCCACCTCTTCTTTTGGAATATTGAAACACCTGGCATCAAAGTATGTGCCCTGTTTCTGAGCTCGTTTATATGCGTTAATCAGTTTTTCATTCTTCAGCATCTGTACATGCGGGTATCCATTTTCACCGATAAACTCATTAGTATTCTCGCAAAAAATCCTATTGAATACCATGGATGCCATGCCCGCTGTTACGCTGCATATCTTTTCCACTTCATCATCGAACCATGCTTCTGAATTAAGATGTTCATAATCCACAAGAATAAGCGTAATCTCGTCTGACTGCGTATATCCCATTACACATCCCTGTACATTCTCACAGAGATATTTCATAGTTTCCTGCATAGATTTCATAAAAACATTATCAAACGGCTTATCAAAGCCTTTTGTGAAGCTTTTAAAATGACAGCCATCCAGTCTTATTGCTACAGGACAGCGTCTCATAAGCTTATTTTTGGGAACATTCTCATAAGTTTTCATGCGAATTTCCAGATCTGTTGTTCTTGACATATCAGTTTCCTCCTCTCACTGCTTCTTCTGGCTACTCGTACTTTTGCAATTTTTCAATCCAGTCAGCAATCTGAAGCCTGTCTTCATTACTTAACTCATCAATATGTTTATTGTTATATCGAAACAGCCGGATTGCGTCTTCTTGTGTAATCATCTTCACAAGTTCTCTCTTTCGCTATTGCCACTCATAATATTTAACAATCATGTCATCAGAAACAGGAATATCCTCGCACTCCTCACAGCCATTCTCGCATGTATAATTGTCAGGAATATCTTCCCTGTTATAATACTTTCTGCTGAGTTCCTGACATTCTGGACATTTAACAAAATACACTTCTACACATTTTCCATCACTCACCTGTTTTTCACACATTTCTATGGCAGTCTGTTTCGTAACCTCGAAATATCGCTGTACGGCAGATGGAAAGACTATATCACCTCTGTGACACATATCCCAAAGGTCCGGATTCTCTGTTTTTACAATACTCTTCTTTTCTGTTTTTAAATCATTCTCAATAATACTTTTAACTCGCCTTAAGCTTTCAAGCGACACATCATTAAGAAGTTTTCCTGACTTTCCAAGCCATGCTACAATCTGTCTCTTCTCTACATAATCCAAAGCATCCCGTTTTACTGTAAAAAGATACCTCGGCCAACCACAATTGACCTGCTCAATTAAACAGTTTCTTTCATACCCAGACTCAGCAAATTTTACATTATTTGTGATTATTACATATTTGCGGCCAACGGATATGATATCAACCTCACTAATATTCTCGTATTCAGGTATAAGTCCATTTCTTGTTAACAAATATGCTGTTTTGTGATTTTTGAATTTATCAAGCGTACTCATAACAGAACCTCCATTTCTTATATTCCTACATATATAATATTTACAAATTGATTTTTGTCCAAAAAAAAGACTGACAAAAATGCCAGTCTTTCCAGTTTTACAAGCTTTTTATTGCTTCTCTAAACATCTGTTTTCTCGCAGCATCGCCGCCAATAAGAAACTCCGCTGAAGCAATCTCGTCAAGAATGCTCACATAATACGAATATTCCAGCATATATCTCTTTGGCGTAGACATAACTTCATGAACAGAAATTCCGTCAGCAAAGAGCTTCTTGTGCCATGGAATTTCGCTGTTTTTGATGAGAGACTCAATATATTCGTCCGAATCAATATCAGCAAAAGTCATTAGGCCCACATGATTTTCGCAGACAGAAATGTAAGCAATACTATTACACTCAACGCCGTTTACAGTCATTACATGCAAATCTGCTGCTGACGGATGGAGCTTGACAAAAGCCTCAATCCTACTGCAAAAAACCGAAACGGTGTCGCCAAACTCTGTTCCCGTTTTTATGCCGACGGCTCTTGTATTAAATAGATTCTCTTCAATTACTGCAAGATTTCTTTCCGTAAAGCAAAGATCTCCTGCAAAATTTACAATGTAGTCACCGTGCCCTGCAGCCTCAATCTTTTGAAGCGTCATCCATAAGTTCGATAAAATCATAATCAATTCCTCCTTTTATAAATATAATTCATTTAGTTACAGAACAAAGGTGGATTTTACTACAAAAAAATGGATGAAAGAATAACTCTTCCACCCATTTTTCGTTTAACAGCCCCAGCCTCCAGTATCAGTGTCCAAAATACTGGAATAATTAGACATAAGCCAGCTGTACAGCCATTTAGTGTCTTCTGTAGCATAAGGTTTTCGATGAAGATGTTCATACAGACGCGCATTACCATCAAAATTAGCATAATCCACATCACAGAGCGTATAAGCTCCACAATTTTCGGCTAAATAAACCAGCTCATTTTGCAATTTCTTAGGCGTGATTTCTGTAAAATCAGCAAGAGACAGTATCCTTTTGGTTGTTGTAGCACAGAGTTTTGCATCTTCATAGCCTTCCAAATAATATTCGTTTTCCGGATCCGATGCCAACCTTGCAATAAGTTCGCAAATCCTGCTGACACTGTTTATTATTGACAGCTTAAATTCCTGCCGACGGGTTACATCAATATTTCCCAGAGACAGGTTAATCCCATTTGCTACTGAGATAGCTTCTTTTGGAATTAACTCGCTATACATCTTTTCTTTGTAAAAATGATAATCCCTTTCCAGAATTTCACTTTCATAAAGATATGATGTATTAATCTTCAGCAAAACACCGGGCCTATCCAATAACAGATTCCAGTATGGCAGATACTTTCTTTCGGACATATGACTGGCAGGCACCATATCGCCAACAAACTTTGAGTTGTCGCCTATGATTGGTTTGATCCCCTCTGACAAAATCTGGTCAAGATATTCAGGTTTCGTTAGATGATATAAATATCTCATAATGTACCCTCCTATCTTCTTATTGGCTGGATATGATCCACCCTGATGGCCTGATAGTCAATATGATAATTATCATATGTGCTATAAGCAGAAAAAAGCCAGCCACATCCATCGCTCGAATCAATAACATCGTCAATAGACACACAGCCATATTCGTAACAGTGTTCATCGTTTTTACGATCTGATGTTGCAAATGCAACTAGAGTCTGTTTTACATCATCAATACTTCCATGCAAATTGTAGACAGCAGTTCCATTAGCCTCTGACGATGCAACTGTAATAATCCAGTCAGCCTTATAGTTTTCATCATATTTCTCCATTTTTTTCCTCCTTTATTAAATATGATTTGATTAGCTACAAGATAAAGATGGATTTTTATCAGCAAATACACAAAAAAAAGACGCATGATACAAATCACACGTCTCACATCACTTAAAGCATAAACTCTTCGGCGGCAAAATCGTTGTTTTCAAACTCGCCAAACGATTTCAATGTTTCCAAGTCGTTACTAATGGCTTTATCTGTTACATATTTTTTTGCTTTCAAAACATCTGGCTCATTTGTAAAATAGCTTTTCTTCTTGGAAACGGTTCCGACATATCCCGTCTCGCCGCTGTACTTATTTGTCCACTTGAGAACTTTTCTGCTCATTATTATCATCTCCTTTCATATTCTGCGAAAACTTGTACTCTGAAATCATATTAAATATAAATCCGCATTCTAATACTATTGTAAATGCAAGCAAAATCTCAAATCTTATATTTTGTATTATCATCTGAAAAAATGCAAAAAGCATTGTCATAGTTGTGAGTATCAGATTATATTTCATATAATCACTGGACAGTTTGTCAGTAAGTCCATCAACAGAACAAGATTCAAGCTTTTCCTGAGCCTTATCCAAAAGCTCTTGAAAATTCTTATCTCCGACACTTGGCAGAGATATACCCATCCTGTTAAGTTCACTGTCATAATATTTGCTTACAAGTCTGCGACTTTTTACGGTAAAAATCACAAAAATAATAACATTAATGAGACCAGCCGTACTGACAACAGTCTTTAATGCATCTGTTTTTATTGAATTATTTAAATTGTTAATCATTCCAACCAATCCAAAACATAAATTTGCAATTAAATCATACCATAAATACTTTCTTACTGTTTTCTGTGTATCCATAAATTTATACCTGCCTGTTATTTATTAGATTTTAAAGTGAAAGATTGAATTCTTACGATTTTTTATTTCGTCCATAATTGTTCCACAACTAATTGCAATATTTTTCAATACCTTGTGCCATGATATTTCTTAATTCATCTTCTTCGTATGTAGAACCAACCTGCGACCACCTACGACTGTATTCTATATCATTGTGTTTTAATGAAAGTTTAAATACACTGCCACCATAATCCCTATATTCTTCTAATTTAATAGCTTTAATATGAGGAATTCGTAAATACCAATTATGTTCTTTATATTCAAACTGAATATCAGTAGCTTGACCGAAATCATACTCAATGAATTTAACGTCATTCATATACTCAATACCAAGAAACTCTTTAATATAATTAACATACCAACCATATATTTCCTTTTCTTTATACTTCCTTCTTTTATCAAGCTTGTTACCATCTGTATCTTGATTTTTTGATAACATATTTAACCATTCTCTACATGTTTTAATTGTAGACGGTTGATCAAGTAGCATATACTGAACATTCTCCTTATAAATGCAAAACGCCTGTTGTTCAATAAGGTCATATTCGTTCTTCATATCATCCAATGCCTGCTTCTTTGCAGACAACCTTCTCTCTGCTTGTGCAAATTTATTTAATGAACTCATTTCATATTTACCATTATAGTTGTATGTATCATTTTTATATACTAAAGACATTTATCGTTCACCTCTCTTATCCCTCTTAACTCATCCTTTACATCAATTGTAAAAGGATTTGTCCAAACAAAATGAACCTTTATCCGACGTTTTTCTGTTTCTGCCGCTCTATTGCAGCGTCAATCTCCGCCATTTCACGGCGCTGCTTCTTGGTAATCTCTCTGTCGCGGACTTTTCTTTTCTGCATACGCTTTTTCTTTTCATATGCTTCTTCTGCCCGTTTTTCAAGGTCAATCTCGATGATAGTTACTTCTATGAGTCCCATAAGCGTAAGCATAAGTCCGCTTGTAAAATACATAATAAACTGTGTTCCGTCATCATAAAATCCCATCAGGCTCCTTATTCCACGTTCAAGACATATAAAGCCAATAGAAAACAGAGATAGAGTTGATATTGATACTGACATGTCTTTAAGGAAGACATGCTTTAAAAGTGTTGATTTTTTAATTTTAACTTGCATAATAATTATTCTGGGAACCTGAAACCAAAACTAAATGGCATATCTCCCAAATCCTCTTTGATATTTTCCATTTCTTCGCGAGAACTACATTTTACTATAGGCGTTCCGCTGCTATTATCTATCTTGTATCCCTTCTTGTTCATTCTTTCCGTGAATAAATCTCTCTTATCCGGTTCCGGAATATATTGTCTGTTCTCCTCTTCCGAAACCGCCTGCTTCTTTGCCATATCATACTCTCCTTACGCGGTGAAGCTGTACTTTCTTCTTCTGACAAGTTCGTCAACATCATATTCGTCATCTATTCTGCTTATCATGCGTTCATCTTCATCAAAATTATACTGCCACCTGCGCAGTTTCACATCAAAATAGACTGGATGATTGAGGGAATTATTAATATAAAGCCTTTTGTAGCCATTCTTTTCCCACAATACTGCTGTGAGCGGATCATTTTTTACTTTGCTTCTTGTTTCCACAGGTGTATCAGTTAAATCTTCATTGCTGAAAGTTTTCCACTTTGACGGATCAAGTGCTACCGGTTTTCTTTCATCAACAACTGCAGCTTTCACCTGTTCAGAAACAGAATTGCTGTTATCATTAACAGGAAGCACTGCTACATGCTGCGAATAAATATCTTCATCAGAAACTTCTGTGTTGTCTGTTTCAAGCGGTGTATTAATTACAGAACCCTCATCATGTTCATCAGTCCTGCATTTATTAACAAGTCCCCACAAAACCCTTGATGTTGCGATTACGTCATCAATACTGTTATGAAACTCCAGCCCGGCATCTGCATGAAAATATTCTGCCAGCGTGCCCAGTTTGAAGTCTGGCACATCCTGCTTTGTAAGAACTGCTTTTGCAAGTATCATGACATCAATTTCATTTTTTGGGATCCACTTACCAAAACCAATTCGTCTTGCCATTTCGTTTACAAGCCCATCATCGAAATTCGCATTATTATAGCCTGAAACAAAGTCTGCCGAATTAAGATAACTCAATATCTCGGCACCAGCTTCATATTCCGTTGGACAGTCAGCAACTTTTTCATTTGTAATATGATTGACAGCAGTGATATGCGCAGGAATGGTCATCATCGGATTTAAGAACATATTCCGTCTGTCAATTTCATCCATGCCATGCTCGCTTACCTGATACCTGATTGCTGAAAACGACAGTATTCTGGTATTCTTTGATTTAAACCCGGTTGTTTCCAAATCATATACTACTATTTTTTTATCTTTAATCTCATCCCACAGGGATACAAGATTTATGTTCATAGATTTTTCTCCTTACTTATTTTTCATTTATCCATCTGCGCAATTTATATATTTACCCATTTACTTCAGTAAACATTTCGTTTGCAGTTTCAATCTTCGGTATCACTGAATGAGCTTATATAGTGGCGATTGGCACGAACCTACACCAGTAGGCATTTTATTTACAGCCTCAACATGAAATTATTTGTTATACTGATCTACCTCAGTAGACATTTTACTTACAGTCTCAACAAACCCATATTTATTTATATCTACATATCTGAATCAGTAGACATTTCGCTTACAGTTTTATTTAGTTCGCTTGACTTGTTCCTCGATACATCTATATTAATAGACATTTCGCTTACGGTTTTGACAAAAAGAGAAACAAAAATCATACTCATCTACACCAGTAGACATTTCGCTTACGGTTTCGACGGTATCTAGTACTGATGATGGACCTTATCTACCTCAGTAGACATTTCGCTTACAGTTTCGACACCAGATCAGAGCAATTCATCCTACAAATCTACCTTAGTAGACATTTCGCTTACAGTTTCGACGATAAAATTGTAAGAGTTTTTTGATTAGATCTACCTTAGTAGACATTTCGCTTACAGTTTCGACCCTAATATTGTGCCCTTGCACAATATTTCACGGCTTAACTGTAAGTTTTTGTGTATTATATTCTAAAATTG
>ERZ772892.734-NODE-734-length-39431-cov-8.131019_pt1 | contig 39431 bp, 30 predicted proteins | sample MGYA00512126_ERZ772892 | MGnify/ENA primary metagenome ERZ772892 (study PRJEB29015, sample SAMEA2737697) | human gut metagenome | biome: human gut; feature: human-associated habitat; material: faeces | place: China | collected 2012 ... | reverse complement strand
TTGCATTTGATAACGTGGACAATTTGTCCAACATTACAACATCTGAACCAACAGATAACGAAATTGAAACATCTACTATAAGTACACCTGATGAAATTACTACAGAACCTTCTTCACCAACTACAGAAAGTAGTACAATAGAAAGTTCTACTGAACCTTCTTCATCAACTACAGAAAGTAGTACAGAACCATCAAGTAGTATTTCTACTCCGGATGAGCCAACAAGATTAGTAACTTCTATCAAACTTAATAGAAGTAAAGTTACTATTGATAAAGGTAGAAGTATTAGACTTTTAGCTACAGTAACTCCAAATGATGCTGATAATAAAACACTTATTTGGAAATCAAGCAACACAAATATTGCTACAGTAAATGACGGTTATGTTAAAGCAATTAAGACCGGTAAAGCTACAATTATTGTTTCTTCTTCTGATGGTAGTAATATAACTACAAAATGTGATATTACTATTGTTCAGAAAGCGACTAAAGTAACTGTTAGACAGTATTATCGTATCAATAAACCTAGTAAAAAGCTTTACAAATTAAATGCAAAAGTGTATCCATCAGATACTTCTGATAAGTCTTTGATTTATAGGTCAAGTAACAATAAGGTTGCTACTGTTAATAAAAAGGGGCAAATTAAAGCTAAGAAGTATGGTAAGGCTACAATTACAGTAATTAATAAGAAGTCTAGAAAATCAGCTAAGTGCTTATTAATTGTTGGACAGTATGTAAGTAAAATTAAATTATCAAAAAACAAAGTCACTCTTAATAATGGCAAAGCTACTAAGCTAAAAAGTAAAGTTACTAATAAGAAAGCCATATATAAAGCTATTCAGTGGAAATCAACAAATACTAATATAGCAAAAGTTAATTCTAATGGTGTTGTAAAAGCACTAAAGCGTGGTACTTGCTATGTTATTGCAGTTGCTAAAGACGGTAGCAGAAAGTCAGCTAAGTGCAAGGTAACTGTTAGGCAGTTAGTAACTAAGCTATCATATAATAAAGCAACCCAAAAAGCAGAAGTATATAAAAATAAGACTATTAAATTTGCCGTTACAGTAGTTCCTAGCAACGCAAACAATAAGAAATTAACCTATTCTTCTAGTAACAAAAAAGTTGCTACAGTTAATTCAAAAGGCGTTGTTAAAGGTATTAAGGCAGGTACAGTAACCATTACTGCAAAAACAAAAGATAGCAGTAAAAAAATTGTAAAGATAAAGGTTAAAGTTAAAAATCCACCTATAAGTGATAATACAAAATTAACTTCTAAACAATTAAAATCAGAAAACACTTTAAAAAGAATTTGCAAAAAGTTTAATGACTATTTTAAGTCTTGTGGTGCAGTTGTAGAACCAAAACTTAAAGGAACACATCAATGGTACGTAGAAAACACTTCTACATATCTTGATAAAGAAGTGTCCATAAATGATTTCTATATTCAAACACTATGCCTATGGATTCAAGAACTGTCTTCTGATACTTTAGGCAATGATGGAGAATGGAATGGCATTAAAGATATGGATGAATTAGATAAATTATTAAATTCATTTATTTATAGAGATAAAAATGGCTACCCAAAGTACCGGAAAAATTTAATCTTAAACAAAAAATATAATGGACTTGATTGGTTTGTTAATTATTATTCTAATCGATGTGGTAGTGACCAATTATTTATTTATGTAGATTATGAAAAAATGAATGGGCAAAAAGATATTCAAGGTAATCAAGAATATCTAATTAAATTCTACTACGATTGGCAGAGCAATATAGATTAAGTTGGCTGGAATAAGAATTAAAAAAGAAATATAAAAGGTGACAAACACCGATTACTTTAATAAAAGTAGTCGGTGTTTTTCTTTTGTTTGTTTTTTCTTTCTGTTGGTATTCAAATAATTAATTATAAATATGGAGGTGTAACTATGAATAACATGGCTCGTGAACCACCATTAATATGTAATAATTTTTAAATATTTAAGGAGGTAAAAAATGATAAAAAAATTTGTATCAGTTTTTTTAGTATTACTTATTGCTATATCAATAATGCCTGTGACTTCAAGTGCAGCAACTACATATCATGTTAGTTACTATACAACTTATGATACGAACGGAAATCCAATTCGTGCATCAAAACAAATAGGAAAACTACACCGTAATTTAGCTGAAGATATGTTCAGAATTAATGGTAATAGAGCTTATTGTATTGAGTTGGAGACACCAAGTAAATCTACAGATACATATGTAGCTAATACTAGTTCAGCCAGTTCAGCATGGAATAAATTAACTGCTCAACAACGAACTTTGATTAGAATGATTATGTGTTTAGGTCTTGAAGGCACTAACAAAGGTTCTGCCACAACAAAAACTGTAAATGGTCATAAGATTGATTTCTATAATATGTACGGTAAAACTGTAACTGTGCATGAAATCTATTTAGCGACTCAACTACTGATATGGGAAGTGACTGAGGGCTACCGTTCTACAAATAGAAGGTCAAATTATAAAACAAGATATAATTTATCACTTGCATACAATAACAACATAAGAGGTATATACAATGGAATTGTTAGTAAAATACTTCAACTTAATCAGAGACCTTCATTTTGTTCTTCAAGTAATAAAACAGCTCCATCGTATAGTTTTAAAGTAAAGCACAGTACAAGTGGTTTTAGCATTGCGAGTAGTGATAAGGTTTTAACAGACAAAAATGGTGTGTTAAAAAATTATTCTAGCCTTGCTAGTAATAGGTCGATTAAAGTTACTTACAAAAATCAGACAAGGTATTTAAATGTTAAAGCAAGTATTAATGGTAATAAACTCACATTGCATCCTAATACACTATCCTCAGAACCTGTATATAGTACAACTAAATCTGTATCAGCTGAAGAGCAAAATATTCCTAGCAGTAGTTCTTCTCCACAGTTAACAACATATGGTGAAGTAGCCGGTAAGACTGATATTCAAGACTTAGTTGGTGCTTCATCACATGTTGACCCGGTAAATGCTTATTATCAAGTTGGAGTAGAAGTTGTTGATTCTGAATTATCACAAAGAAATTTCAGAGTTAATAAATCTATGAAAATTCAAGGTTCTGAAACTGAAGTTGAATCAATGGAACAAGGTTATTACTACTATGTAGCACTTCCTTCTGATGATAAAGAGTACGGAACCAGTACACAATCAACATATAAATACTATGATAGCAATAGCGACAGTATTGTTACCGGAAAGACATGGTCACAAAACTCTGCTAAATTAGGCTTAAATACATCAAGCCGATTATACAACAAAGAACTTAAAGAGTATTACATCATTGTCGGACCGACTAGTTCAGAAGGTTCTACCGGTACTGTTAGAACCTATTTAAGAAGATATTTAGACAAGGCTATTGGTACTACTAAGGATGGCAAACAAGTGCCTTACGGAAACTACTACATTTATGAGCTTGGTAAAAAAGGTGCTGACTTTAAAGCATCATCAACTGTTAATGGTGATGATAGCAATATTGACCTAAATCCTTCTCGCTATGTAATGCCTCAAGGTGTAACTTGTTACAACTTTACTTATCAAGAACATCTACAAGCCAAAGATAATAAATCATATTTAGCTGTTAGAAATGGTATTGATACTTCAACTGAAGAAGGAAAAATTGAATACTATAAGCGTTTAAAACGATACTTGTGTAGTTACTCAGCAACAGAAGGTTCATCTACAGTTAAAAACTACACTCAAATCAAAGTCAGAGTATCAAAAACTGCTGACGATGGGCAAATCAGTAATGTTTTCTTTAAAGTATCAAAATTAAACTCTAGTGGTACAGTCATTTCAACATCCACATGGGGTGCAACCAACAATGATGGTTATATTGAAAAATGGATTAGTGCAGGTACTTATCGCATTGAAGAAATAGGATACGGACCTCAAGGTTCTTTACCATCTTATGTAACTTTACCTGACCCAGTTGAATTTACTGTTACCCCTGAAATGGCAGAAGAATATGATGACGCAGGATATTATGAAGTGTCTATGCACAATAAAGCTGATGTTCACATCCGTGTACACAAAGCTGATGAAAATAACCCTGATAAATATATAAATGGTGCTAAGTACGGTATTTACAACGATAAAGGTAAACTTCTTGAAGAACTTGTAACTTCTACAGTTAAGAAAGGTAGTATAACATATGATGGTTTTGCTGAATCTGTAGATACTTATCCTTTCGGTGATTACTATATTCAAGAAATTGAAGCACCGGATGGTTACTTGCTTGATACTACAAAATATGAATTTACCCTTAATGCAAAAAACTTAGATAGATACCATGGTGAAGGTCCATCATATGCTTTTAAGCATATGACGATTGATACAACTGAAAGTCCAACTACAGTTTATATTACTAAAAGAGATATAACCGGTAAAGACGAGCTTGAAGGGGCTGAACTTGTACTTAAACAAGGTAATAAAATTATTGATGAATGGACTTCTACTAACGAACCACATAAGATTTATAATCTAGTGTTTGGTACGGAATACACACTGACCGAAACAATCTCGCCTAATGGCTATGCTACAACAGAAAGTATTACTTTTACTTATGATAAAGATGGACAAACAGTTACTATGTATGATGACACTACAAAGTACCAGTTTATTAAGCAGGATGATTTAGGTAATACTTTAGCAAATGCTAAACTACAGTTATCTGATGAAGATACTAAAGATGTAGTAGCTGAATGGACTACATCAGACACACCTTATACAGTTAGTAAATTAACTGTAGGTAAAACATACCGATTGAAAGAGTTGTCTGCTCCATCACCACGATATAAGTTAGCTGATGATATAACATTTACTGTTAAAGATACTTCTGAAATTCAGACAATCACAATGGTTGATGAAATTAACTATGGTTCAGTTACTATTCAGAAGCAAGATGATGAGGGCAATAACTTAGGTGGTGCTGAATTTGAATTGTACAAATCAGATGGTACTAAGTTAAGCACAATCAAGAACGATGATGGTAAATATAGTGTTAGTTCTGATGGCACAGTAACTTCAATGCCTACTGATGATAATGGTAAACTATTAATTGATACTCTTGAGTTAGGTAAATATTATCTAACTGAAAGTAAAGCACCAAATGGTAAATTGCCATACACAGGTAAGATTGAATTTACTATATCAAGTGATAGTGAAGTATCACTAAATCAATCATTCACAGTTAAAGATGATAATGTAGTAATGCTTGATACCGGTGGTAAAGGTTATTCAATACCACTTACTATTGGCATAGTTTTACTATTATTATCATCATCAATTATTTTCATTTATTATAGTAGGAGGAAAAAACAATGAAAGTTAAGAAATTATTTGCATTATTAATGGTAGTAATTGTAGCTACCTTATCATTCACAGTAACTAGTGCAAGTGCTAGTTCACTTCTCGATGACACCAAGAAGGTAAACATTAATGTTGAGTGTGGTAAAAAGGGATATACTTATGAAGCATTCCTAGTTGCTACTCTTGATAGCACTACTTCCCCATATTATGAAACAAGTTATACTAGCCTTGTTCCGGAGATTAAGAACGCAATCAAAAAAGGTGACACAAAGTCAGCTTTAGCTAAGCTTGATGAACTTGACACTCTACCGGATACAGTTAAGGCTTATGGTGGTAAGTTTGAAACATCTAAGGCTACAGAATATACCTTTAGTGAGCTACCACAAGGTATTTATTATATTAAGGCTACTAAGTACCCTGCCGATGTAACAGCCGTACAGAACTCAATTCTAGCACTTCCTTACTACGGCGAAAGTGGTTGGACTTATGATTACAAAAAAGTTGACCTTGCAGAAAAGGTAGTACAATCACCACCAACTACCCATAAGATTATTACTAATAGTACTAAGGATAATGAAAATTATACTGATGTATCTTTAGGTGATACAGTAAATTTCAAAATCACAAATACAACTACCGGTTCTAAGCAAATCAGACTTACAACATATACTGTACATGATTTAATGTCTAAAGGTTTAACTCTTGATACTAAATCATTTAGCGTTTATTTAGCTGATGCTAATGGCACTAAGATTGAAGATATTAGTAGTAATGATTATAAAGTAAATGTTAATGCTGAAGAAGGCAAAGATACAAGTTTCACAGTTGCTCTAACATCAGCATATTTAAAGAATGACAATTTCTATAATGATGGTGTAGCACAAGTTGTTGTTGAATATTCTGCTAAGCTTAATAAGTATTCAGTTAAGGGTATTGCAGGTAATCCTAATGAAGATGTAAAGCTTGAATACGGTAACAAGAGTACTATAGATTCTGTTCCAGGCAATAAAGTATATGTATATACATATAGCCTTAATGTACAGAAGCTAGACGAAGAAGGAAATAACCTTGCAGGTGCTGAATTTGCTCTTTATAGTACAGAAGAAGACGCTAACAATAATAAGAATGTAATTGCTAGTGGCGTATCTGATGGCAACGGTAAGGTTGTTTTCTCTAATTCTAATAAAGAAGAAATCGCATTGCAGTCTGGCAACTACTTTGTTAAGGAAACTAAAGCTCCACAAGATTACAATGTTTATGGCAAGGTAATTCCTATTGAAATTAAAGTTGAATATCAAGATACATTTGCTAATAATACATATGTAGCAAATTGTCCTAAAGATGGCTACGCAACTTGTACAGTAACAGACTCTAAAGTTACAATGCCACAAACCGGTGGTCATGTTGGATATATTTATCTTGCAGGTGCTGTTCTTATTATTCTAGGTGGTTCAGTTCTTTTCATCAGCAAAAGAAAGAAAGCAAAAGTTAATAATAAGTAATTATTGAAAACAAAAGGAACTCTGATTTATCTCAGAGTTCCTTTTTAGGAGGGTTTCAAAATGAAAAAAATTCTTTCCGTTGTAATGGTATTAGTTATGGCTCTATCTCTTAGCATTGTATCAGCTAGTGCCAATAATATAACTACTGGCGAATGTGGTAAATCAGCTTATTATAAATTAGATGGTTATAAACTAACTCTTTATGGTACTGGTTCAGTAGAAATCAACTCTAAAAATGATGAATTAAGAAACAAATTTCGTAATATAACTACTCTTATCGTAGATAAAGGAATTACATCAATTCCAGAAAAAGCATTTAATTATTGTTCTAATTTAGCTTATGTTGAGTTATCTGATACAGTTAATCTAATTGGTAGATTTGCATTTACTAATGATAAAAACTTAAGGACAGTTAAATTTACTAACGGTAGTAACCTTGAACGGATTGATGAATCTGCATTTGAAAATACAAACATTTCAAGCATTAATATTTCTAAAGTAACTAGGATTAAAGATAGAGTATTTAAAGATTGCAAAAATCTAAATCACGTATTTATTAATGAAGCTTTCGATATTGGAGAATCAGCATTTCAAAATTGCAATAACTTACAAACAATAGAATTACCTAATGTAGTGTATATTCAAGATTTTGCTTTTGCAAATTCTGGTGTTTCTAATGTTTCCTTATCACCTAACTTAAAAGTATTGTGTAACTATTCTTTTAAACAATGTTATTCCATGAAGAATATCACTATTCCAAATAAGGTAACAATTATCAGCGATAATTGTTTTTACGATTGCAAATTCTTAACTATGTCTGGTTATAACACTTATACTGAATCATATGCTAAGAATAATAATATTAAATATATTAATCTTGGAACAAAAGTATCCATACCAAATACAAATGTTAAATTATACACTAAAAGAACTTACAATATTAATCCTACAATATCAAACGGTGTTGGAAACACCACTTACAAATCAAGTAATAATAGCATTATTACAGTATCAGCAACCGGTAAAGTATCAGCACTAAAGAAAGGTACTGCAACCGTTATAGTAACTAACAATGGTGTTTCTAGTACTATTAAATTCACTGTAAGTAATCCTACACTTAATAAGAATATTGTAAGACTAAAAGCTAAAAAGTCCTTTACACTCAAAATTACAGGTAAAATTGGCACTGCAAAGTTCAAGTCAAGTAACAATAATATTGCAACAGTTAACTCAAATGGTGTAATTACTGCTAAGAAAAAAGGCACAACCTACATTGTTGTTACTACAAACGGTATTAAATTAAAATGTAAAGTTATTATTAAATAATTATAAGTAAGATAAAAGAGGAAACGAAAGTTTCCTCTTTTATTACGTTGATTATTAGGGAGAAAATAAATGATATTTGATATTAATGATAATATGAAAAATCAGTTATTCAATGAATTGCAAAGCAGATTACAATTTGTAAATGTTAAAGGAAAATTAAAATGAAATTATTGAAAAAGTTTTTTTCTGTTCTGTTGGTATTCTCCATATTAATTGGTATAGGACTTGTCCTATATCCCACTGTAAGTGATTTGATAAATGATGTTACAAATAAATCAAATTATAAAAACTATGATAATACAGTTAAAACTTTAACTAGTAATGATAAAAATAATCTTTTATCTAAAGCAAAAGAATACAACCGTATTATTGCAAGTAAATATTTCAATTCCTCATTAACTGAAGAATATAAAAAAATATCAAATGAATATGAAAATATAATGGACTTTGGAGAGGGCATAATTTGTTATATTGATATTCATAAAATAAATGTAAGTTTACCGGTATATCATGAAACTGTAGATAATGTGTTAACAAAAGGTGCAGCACACTTAAAGAATTCATCTTTTCCACTTGGAGAGATAACATCCCATACAGTAATTTCTGCTCACTCAGGTTTTCCTCAACAGAAATTTTTTGATGATTTAGATAATCTAAAAATGGGTGATACCTTTAGCATAAGGGTATTAACAAACACTTATTATTACAAAGTAAAATCAATCAATATTGTTAATCCAAATGATAATTCTAAATTAAAAATAATTCAGAATAAAGACCTTGTAACATTAGTTACTTGCTATCCTTATTCTATTAATACACATAGATTATTGGTAACCGGAGAAAGATATATACCAACTCAAGAACAGAAAAAAACATTAACCAATTACAATAAAATTGATAAGTTTAATATTTTAACTTGTATTATTTTGTTACTTGGCTACTCAATAATTTTTTGGAAGGTGAAAACAAATGGTAGATAATAAATTATCACTAGGACTTAAGTTAACAAGAGCCAGTGATAAATTTAGAAAGCGAACACAGTATAATGACTATTATTGTTATAAAGGCAAAACTTATAAATTCATTTATGGTGAAATCTTTGCAACAATAATGAATGCAGTTAAAGATGGTGTTCTTGATGAATATGAAAAATGTAGAAATGAATTTGTGCTTGAAGAATATTTTAAAGTAACTGTTAGAAACAATTTATTAGATATTTTTCTCGGTTTTCAAATTAATAAGGAAATAAAAGAGCTTAAATCACTTTATAGCGATTTAATTCTTCTTAAAAATATTGGTAGTAATAGTGAACACGATATTAAAGAGATAATTGTTCGACTAAGAGGAGATGATTATTATAAGAATTTAGTTCAAAACTGTAAGCTTTATGTTGATTATGGAGTTACTAATTATGATGATTATAATAGTATTTTTTATACAGTTAAAAAAATAAATGAAACCTATTATGATTATCAATTACATGTTAGTGTTGATTGTTACTCCATTATGGATATATGTTTAGCTTCATTATTTATAATGTCATCAGCTAATAAATATCTTCATCAATGTCCTAAGTGTGGCAATTTAACTTTGGGTGGAAAACTAAAAGTATATTGTAACACTTGTAGGCTTAATACAATTACAAATAAAAACAGACTTATTCGTAATGATGAAAAAGAGTATTATCAAATTTACAATCGACTTTATCATAGAATTAAAAACAAATATTCTAATGATAGGGTTGATACATTTAATAAGTTTGTTTCAGAATGGAAAAACTTAAAAGACAGAATGTTAATAATGTCTGACGAAGAAAAGCAAAAAGTTCAAGAAGAATTTTTTGCTAAGTGGAGGAATGTATGATTAATATATCAATTATTCAAGGAAGACTTGTTGATGAACCGGTTCTAAAAAACAAAGACGATATTAATTATTGTCAGTTTACTGTTGCTTGTCAAAGAGACCGAAACAGAGAAGTAGCTGACTTTATCGATTGCGTAGCTTTTGGAACTATAGCAGATAACCTAAGTAAGTATATACACAAAGGTGATAAACTTACTGTATGTGGAAGTTTAGAAACTTCAATTTATAAGGATGATAAAAACACTTCAAGAAAAAGTTATTCCTTGAAGTGCGAAAAAATTTATTATCCGGAGAAACAATTTAAGATTGATGATTACTCTGATATTGATATTCCAACAGGAGAATAATTATGTTAGATAAATTTATAGTTGCTCATAATCTTAACACTAAAGAAATAAAAGTTATTTCTTATGTTGAGTATTATAATAATTTTCTCATTTATGAGCCAATATCAAGTTCTAACAATGAAGTCAATGCTCTTATTATTTGCGAGCATATTAAAAAAGTTGGAATCAATACTTATATTGAGGAATTAGCTATGAATAAATTGTTATCAATATAACTTATATATGAAAGGAAAATATTAATGGCAAAAACAAATGAAGAAAAATTACATAAGATTAATGAGCAAATAGCTCATAATTATGAAAAAATTAATAAAGCCAAAGAAGAAATAAAGGCTTTAAAAGTTCAAAGAACTAAACTTGAACAAAAAATTCAAGAGAATAAGTTAATTGAATTAACTGATTATCTAAAGAAACAAGGTATTGTTTCTGTTGATGATTTTGAAAATTTATTTTCAAATGATTTAACTTCTGATGATAATTCAGAAGTGGTTGAAAACACAAATAATTAATTATCCTTGATAATAAATTAAAGTGTTTGATTTGCAAATTTTTAAAAAATTTGCGTGGTGAGTGAAACGAATTCAATTTTGTATTTTGCAAAATTGTAGGGTTTTAGGGAAATGTCCCTGACGAGCGATTGGTGTGTACAAATTTTCGATTTGTACACACACAATCTGTGCTCGCCACCTTCACTCAGCCAAGGCTGAGATGAACGGTGTTCCCTACAGAAAAAAGTATAAATTTAAGCTTTAGGAGTAATTAAAATGAGTGACCTTATTAAAAACGAAAGAATTGAACTTAGAGTTAGCAAAAATGAAAAGAAACTAATATCTAAAAAAGCTTCTGAATTGAACATATCTAATAGTGCATATATTTTGCAGTGTGTTCGTCAAAATCGAATTGTCACTTTAAATGGTGTTAAAGATGTTGTTCGCCAACTTTATAAAATTGGCACTAATGTAAATCAAATTGCAACTAAAGCCAATTCTATTAATTACATTAGCAAAGATGAAATTAAAAAAACTCAAGATTTATTAGCAAGTGTGTTTAAAATCATAGATAAATTTATTATTGAAAATAATAAACATATAATTGAAGAATTGCAAAGCAATTTAACTACTGAGCAAAAATTTGAATTGTTGTTAGAAAAAGTGAGAAACATTGAATTTAGTGTAGGTGAACTAAATGGCTTATTGCAAAACAATTGTGCAGAAAATAAAAAGTGAATCTTATTTGTCTAATTCATTAGCTTATATTACTAATCCTAATAAAGTATCACAAGTTACTTTTATAACCGAAAATATAGTAATTCCAGATACAGATGTTATATCAATTGAAAATGCATATCGTATCACACGTAATCTTGCAAATAAAAATAATAAAATTCTTGCTCATCACTTTGTTCAATCATTTGGAGACTATGATAATGTTACTCCAGAGCTTGCTCATCAAATAGGTTTAGAATTTATTAAAAATAATTTATCAAAATATCAAGTTACACTTGCTACACATATTGATGGTGGACATATACATAATCATTTTATAATCAATTCTGTAAGTCCGGTTGATGGATTAAAATTTAAAGATAATAAAAATTCTATAAATGCACTTAGACAAGCTTCTGATGATTTGTGTGTCAAATATGGTTTAAGTATTATTGATAAAGGTACTCAATCTAAGTACGATGTATTAGATAATGCAACTATACAATGTGCAAAAAAAGGTACAAGTTGGAAAGTACAACTTGTGAAAGATTTAGATGAAGCTTTTGAAAATTGCAATAATAAAAATGACTTTGTTTCTTTTATAAGAAACAAAAATTATGAAATAAAATGGACAGATAAAAATATTACATTTAAAAAACAAGGTTTTGATAAAAGTATTAGAGCTGATACTTTAGCTAAGCAATTTGGTAATAAATATTCTAAAGCCGGTATTGAATATAAATTAAATATTCCTATTCAAACTGTTAAAGAGTGTTCTAAAAAAGAAACTTCATCATTTGAATATAATAGATATCAATTAAATAAGTTTGCAGTTAGTGAATGGCGAAGGCAGGAAAGAATAAAAAGAAAAAATACTTTTCCCTATTCTTACGAAAATAATTTCAGCAAGGTGCTTTTTGCTAAAAGTCCTTTAGATTTTACTATTAGACTTATCTGTTATATGTTTATGAGTTTAAAACAAAAACAATGTGCAAGATATTCTCGCAGAGAAGATCCATGCACATATAAAGTTAAAAGCTATTGTGACATTCAAAACAAAAAACAATTTGTTAGGAATGTTAATTATAATACTTTAATTAATTCTGCAGGCAATACAGTTCAACTTAAAATGTATAGTTGGCAATTAGCTAAGTTACTTGATAACAATATTTTATTTACATCAAAAGTAGATTTAACTTCCGGTACTGCATTAATAACTGTTAAAGAATTTGATGTTGAAAGAATTTCTAAAATTCTTAATGTACCTTGTGAAACATTACAAACTCAAAGTAATCAAATTAATAATCGTAAAGTTAAATATCATATAGCTAAGGACAAAGGTAAAACAGAATATTTAGTTATTCCTAAAGAATTATTTGATAATTTAAATCAATATAAAAATATTGAATTTAGTTATAGATTTAGACATAAAGATAAAAAGTATCTTATTTCGTTTGACTCTAAAAATAAACATCAAATTCTTTCAATTTTATTTCCTAATCGAAGTGAACAAAATAAAGATGGTTTTTATATTAAGAATGTTAAATTAAATAAACAACTTAAACAAATAGCAAAAGATACAAATCAAAAGGTTTGTTATAAAATTGTTGTTAATAGTCAGTATAAAAAATTGAAAGATACTGACATTAATTTTGCAGTTTTTCTTCAGAAGGACGGCAAATACAATATTGTTTATCTTGAAAATGATAAGCAAAAGGTTAATAAAATTTTAGGAGGTGATAAAAAGACAAATAATCCAACCAACAGAGAAAAAAATAATTTAAAGTTATAAAGTTGGCTTGACTTTAATACTTTAAAGTGCTAAACTTATTGTAAGGAGTAGTAAAATGAATAACAGTAAATATGATGCTGTAACGGTTCTTTATAGGAGAACGATTGACAAGATTAAAACTAGTCCTCAAGAGTGGCAAAAATTTATAAAATCTGTAGCATACAATTATAAATTATCTTTTGATGATAAAGTTTTATTGTATGCTCAAAGACCTAATGCAAAAGCCGTTCTTGAACTTAAACAATGGAATAAGATTTTCGGCAGGGTTGTTACGAAAGGTGTTAAAGGTATTGCAGTTTTTAATAATATACCTTTACGTCATTCCTTGAAGTATTATTTTGATATTTCAGATACTTTACCAACTAATCATTCAGTTGATGTTCCTATATGGGAAATCAATAATGACAATTACCATATTGTTACTGATTATTTTCGTAGTAATTTTGATTATAATGATGATATTACTGTTACAATTCAAAATGCAGTAAATAGTTTATCATCTGATGTAATTAACGATTATTTGGATAATAATGATAATGAATTTAAAAGTTATACTAAAGATAATTTATTATCTCCACTTAAAGAAGTAGTTAATAATTCATCATCATTATTAATTGCCGAAAGACTTGGTATCAACAAGAATGATTTTTATGATTCTGATTTTGAATTTATATCTAATTGTAGTCAAAAAGAAATTAATATCATAGGTAATATTGTTACTGATGTTAGTTCTGGAATACTATCAGATATATCTAAACTTGTTTTATTGGATAATAGGAGGAAATCATATGACAACAGTGAAGGACAAGAACAACGGACTAACTTACATTCAGCTAGGGGATTATCTAGTACCGAACCTAGTATCGGAAATGAAACCGGTACACGGAAAGTACGCAGAGATGAGATTTTGGTTTCTGAAGGAAAAGAAGAAGATAACTTACACAGAGTTATTGACAACGGACAAGTTGAACGAACATCTACAGAAAATTCAAGACCGAGCAAGTCAGAGAGTGAAACTCTTAGTCAAACAGATGGCGATAGAGGAACAAGTGACCGAGGAACTGAAAGCGAAAGACCCAATGAAGTGGGTTCAGTTGATGAACAACATCAAGAGCAGAGCCGAGGAAGTAGTGGTGAGGGAAATAGTTTACAGTTAACTGATACAATAAAACCCTTAATTGAATATGATGAACAAATTAATAGTATAGAGCAAGAAGCAGAAGAACAAAAAAAATCTTCTGCTTTTTCTTTTACCCAAAATGATAATGATATTCCTGAAGAAGTTATTACTTCTATAATTCAGTATGGAGGTAGTATTGAAAATTCTAAATTTAGAATTTATGAGCAATTTCAAAAATCATTATCAAAAAAAGAAAATGCAGATTTTTTAAAGGACGAGTATGGTAGTGGTGGTGTGTATCCATTTGCTGTTACTTCAACTTATTCTTCTTATCTTGACTTTGATTCTAGAGGTATTCATATTGATTACGAGCCGAATGACGGAAACAGAATTAGTGTAACTTTAAAGTGGAACGAAGTAGAAAAAAGAGTTTCTGAACTTATCTTAACAGATAAGTATTTATCTCCTAATGAGATGGATAAATATGTTGAGAAAACTTTAGCTGATAAGATAGAAACTGAAAACAAAAATAATAATATTAAAAATAAAGATTATTCATTTGATTATCAGTTACTTGATAGACTTCGTTCAGACTGCAGGTATTATCTTGATGGTCATCGCAATCCTGACTTGTTATGGGCAGGTTCAGTAGAAGAACAAATTAAGGAAATGCGTAAATTATACAACTCATTTCCTTCAGATAAAAAGCCTCAATGGATTACTGAGGAAGATATTAATCACTTTGAAGCTGAAATGCTCAAAGATAATAATATCAATATTGATTTAGAAAATAATTCAGCTGAATATGAATATTCATATAAGCAAGGTGACATTGTTCATATTAATAGTATGGACTTTGTTGTTCGTTCTGTTGATGGTGATAATGTTGTTATTGCCGATGTTAATTATCCTTTGATGGTTCAATCATTTTCAAAAAATGATTTTGATGATAAACTTGCTTTATCTACTAGTAATGATTTTCTAAAGCAAGTTAAAAAGGAAGATGAAGTTGTTGAAAGTGAAAGCGTGGACAATTTGTCCACCGTTGAACCAACAGAAGAAAAAGCAGAAATTGTTTCGGATACCGTTGTTACTTCTGATAAATATAACTTTGATTATAGTACAGTTAGTATTCCGACCAATAAAAAAGAAAAATATCTTAATAACATTAATGCTATTAAGAAGCTTAAAGAACTTGAAAAAGAAAATAGATTAGCTACACCGGAAGAACAAGAAACACTTGGTAAGTATGTTGGTTGGGGTGGTTTATCTGAAGCATTTGATAAGAACAATTCAAGTTGGACTAATGAGTATAACGAGTTGTCCTCTCTCCTATCTTCCGATGAGTATTCATCAGCTAGGGAAAGTACATTAAGTGCTTTTTATACACCAACTACAGTAACTAAAGCTATTTATAAAGTTCTTGACAGAATGGGGTTCAAAAATGGTAACATTCTTGAACCTTCTTGTGGTGTTGGTAACTTCATTGGTATGTTACCTACAGAAATGAGTAATAGCAATGTTTACGGTGTTGAATTAGATACTATTTCTTCATCTATTGCAAAACAACTTTATCAAAAAGCTAATATTATTAATTCACCTTATGAAGATACTGATTTACCTAATAACTTCTTTGATGTAACTATCGGTAATGTTCCTTTCGGTGATTTTAAAGTTGTTGACAAAAAGTACGATAAGTATAATTTTCTTATTCACGATTACTTTTTTGCCAAGTCACTTGATAAATTAAGACCTAATGGTGTTTTGGCTTTTATCACTTCTAAGGGTACAATGGATAAAAAGAACTCTAGCTTTAGACGATACCTTAGCCAAAGAGCTGATTTGTTAGGTGCAATTAGATTACATAATCATACTTTCAGTTCTCTTGCAGGAACAGAAGTTACTTCTGATATATTGTTCTTCAAAAAGAGAAGTAATGTTACACATATTGAGCCTAGCTGGGTTAATGTTACTACTTCAGAAGATGGTATTTCACTTAATAATTATTTTGTTGAAAATCCTAATATGATTATTGGTGAAATGAAGAATGTTAGTGGTAGATATGGTTTAACTTCTGAATGCGTATTAGATGATAAGAACCAATTTGAAGAATTACTCAATAACGCTATTAACAATATTAATGTTAGTGGAATTACATTTGATGATAATGTTATCGATATAGATAGTAATGATGATACAGAAGAAGTAATACCTGCTACTGCAGATGTTAAGAATTTTTCATATGCCATCGTTGATGATAAAATCTATTATCGAGAAAATTCCCTTATGACTTTGCAAGAATTAGGTGAAGTACCAACTAAGAGAGTTAAAGGTCTTGTTGAAATTAGAGATTGTTTACGAACTCTTATAGAGTATGAATCAGAAGATTATTCTGATGGTGAAATTAAGTATCAGCAAAACAAACTTAATGTTCTTTATGATAACTTTACTAAAGATTATGGTGCAATTACCTCAAGGGCTAATAGATTAGCTTTTGAGAAAGATAGCTCATATTATTTGCTATCCTCCCTTGAAAATATTGATAAAAACAATGTAGTCCATAAAGCTGACATTTTTACGAAGCGAACTATTCGTCCTCACAAACCGGTAACTTCTGTTGATACCTCAGTTGAAGCTTTAACTGTATCAATAAGCGAGAAAGCTACTATTGATATGGAATATATGCAGGAACTTGTTGGCAAAACAGAAGAAGAAATTTATGATGACCTAAGAGGTGTTATTTTTCTTAATCCATTATATGATGAAAATAATGGTGCAGACAAATATATTAATGCTGATGAATACTTGTCCGGTAATGTTAGAGAAAAATTTGCAGTTGCAACTAAACTCGCTGAAAGCAATCCTGAGTACAATATTAATGTTATGGCACTTAAAGATGTTCAACCGGAAGAACTATCAGCAAGTGAAATTTCTGTTAGATTAGGTTCTACTTGGATACCACCTAAGTATGTTGAACAATTCGTCCATGAACTTATGGAAACTCCTTTTTATGCTAAAGGCATAATTAAAGTAAATTACATATCTGTAACTGGTGAGTGGAACATACAAGGTAAGTCCTCTGATAGAAGTAATGTCAAGGCATATAAAACTTATGGTACTTCAAGAGTTAACGGTTATAAAATTATTGAGGATACTCTAAATCTTAAAGATGTTAGAGTTTTTGATTACGAAGAAACTCCGGACGGAAAGAAAAGAGCAATCCTCAATAAGAAAGAAACAACTATTGCTCAATCTAAACAAGAAACAATTAAACAAAAGTTTGTTGATTGGATTTTTAAAGACCCTACTAGAAGAAATGATTTATGTGAAATCTACAACAAAAGATTCAACTCCAACAGAACAAGAGAATATGATGGTAGTCATATCAACTTTGTTGGTATGAACCCTGATATTACTCTTAAGGAACATCAAATTAACGCAGTAGCAAGAATTCTCTACGGTGGTAATACACTATTAGCTCATACTGTAGGTGCAGGTAAGACATTTGAGATGGTGGCTGCATCGCAGGAAAGCAAACGATTAGGCTTATGTACAAAGTCAATGTTTGTTGTTCCAAATCACCTAACAGAACAATGGGCTAAGGAATACTTACAACTTTACCCATCAGCTAATATCCTTGTAGCTACTAAAAAAGATTTTCAAACTAAGAACAGAAAAAGATTTTGTAGCCGTATTGCTACCGGTGACTATGACGCAATTATTATTGGTCATAGTCAATTCGAGAAGATACCTGTCAGTATTGAAAGACAAAGAAGTATCCTGGAAGAACAACTTAATGATGTGTTAGTTGGCATTCAGGAAGCTAAAAGCAAAATTGGTGATAATATTACCGTCAAGGCTTTAGAAAGAACTAAAAAAGGTATTGAAAACAAACTAAAAAAGTTAAATGACCAAAGCCGTAAAGATGATGTTATTACTTTTGAGGAACTTGGTGTTGATAGACTTTTTGTTGACGAAAGTCATTATTACAAAAATCTATTTTTATATACCAAAATGCGTAATGTAGGTGGTATAGCTCAGACTGAAGCTCAAAAATCAAGTGATATGTTTATGAAATGCCGTTACATGGACGAAGTCACCGGTGGTAAAGGTATCATTTTTGCCACCGGTACTCCTATCTCAAATAGTATGGTTGAACTTTATACTATTCAAAGGTATCTTCAGTACAATACACTTGATGAAAATCATTTATTACATTTTGACGAATGGGCAAGTACATTTGGAGAAACTGTAACTGCAATCGAACTTAATCCTGAAGGTAGTGGCTATAGAGCCAAAACAAGATTTGCAAAGTTTTATAACCTACCAGAATTAATGACTATGTTCAAAGAAGTTGCTGATATTCAAACTGCAGATATGCTTAAGTTGCCAGTGCCAAAAGCTAATTATCATAATGTTGTTGTTAAACCTTCTGAAATGCAAATTAGAATGGTTGAAGCATTATCAGAACGAGCTGACAAAGTTAGAAATAACGAAGTTGACCCTACAGTTGATAATATGCTTAAGATTACTAATGATGGTAGGAAACTTGCTCTTGACCAAAGGCTTATCGATGATACTCTTGATGATTTTCCAGAGTCTAAGGTTAATGTTTGTGCCAATAATGTATTTAAGATATGGCAAGATGGCGTACCTAAGAAAACAACTCAGCTTATTTTTTGCGATTTATCCACTCCTAGTAAAGATAAATTCAATGTTTATGATGACATAAAAAATAAGTTGATTGATAAAGGTGTTCCGGAGGAAGAAATCGCATTTATCCACGACGCCAAAACTGAAAATCAAAAAGCCGAACTTTTTGAAAAAGTTAGAAACGGTGATGTTAGAGTATTATTTGGCTCAACTCAAAAAATGGGTGCAGGTACTAATGTTCAAGACAAAATTATTGCTTCCCATGATTTGGATTGCCCTTGGCGTCCATCAGACCTAGAGCAAAGGTTAGGACGAACAGTAAGACAAGGTAATACTAATGAAGAAGTTGAAATTTATCGTTATGTAACCGAAAAGACTTTTGATGCATATCTTTATCAACTTGTAGAAGGAAAACAAAAATTTGCAAGTCAAATTATGACTTCAAAATCACCTGCAAGAATTGCTGAAGACATTGACGAAACTGCTCTTTCCTATGCCGAAATTAAGATGTTGGCTACCGGTAACCCTTATATCAAGGAAAAAATGGACCTAGATATTCAAGTACAAAAACTTGAATTATTAAAGTCTAGTTTTAACTCTGTTAAGTATGAGTTAGAGGATAAAATCATTAAATATTATCCTCAGAAAATTCTTGAAACAGAAACTGTCATTGAAGGACTAAAAGCTGATATTAAGATAGCTAATAGCAACAAGTCTGATAAGTTTACCGGATTGGTACTTAACGGTCAAATGTATAGTGATAAGAAAGAAGCAGGAACACAACTTCTTGAAGTCACTAAAAAAATTAAATCACCTAAGCCAACTAAAATTGGTGAATATCGAGGTTTTGATGTGCTTTGTGTTTATGATATTTGGGAAAGGCAACCTTATCTAAAACTAAAAAACAATTTATCACATCATCTTGAATTAGGTAGTGATACTTTTGGTAACATTACAAGATTAGATAACTGTCTTAATAATCTCACTAAGTTACTAGACAGTAATGTTGCCAAATTGGATAATGTAAAAAACCAATTGGAAAATGCTAAAGAAGAAGTCAAAAAGCCTTTTGCTCAAGAGGAAGAATTAAAGACAAAGAAAGCAAGGCTTTATGAACTTAACTCTATGCTTAATCTTGACGATACCAACAGAGAAAAAGAGGAAACTCCTTATTACAAGGAAGTATTTACTGAAGAAGATAAAGACAATCTTATTGCTAATGGTTTTGATAACTATGTTCAGAAAGAAGATAGTTATATCTTCAAGGTTGATATAAGTGACAAAGATAAAATTGAAAATATTTTATCTAGTCCTAGTCAAAAATTGTGTATATAGGAAGGTGGTGATGTAAATTGAAAGTTGATATTTATCAGGCTAAGGATACATTTAAAGGTATTTTTATGCCTTTATCCTATCTACAAGATAAGGGTATAGATATTGATATATCGCAGTATAACAAGATTTACAGTTGTAATGTTGATGATGACTTTTCTGCAGAGGATATTTTTCGGAAATTCAATCTTGATATTCCAGATGATTTTACCGGTCATTCATTATCTGTCAGTGATGTATTTATCATTGACGATAATTATGATGTTGCTTATTACTGTGATAGATTTGGATTTAAAGAAATACGTAATTTCTTTGATACTAATTATTACAAAGAAGTTAATGAGGAACAGAAAGACACACTTGTTCAGAATGGTTTTGACAATTTTGTGAATAAAGATAATTCTTACATTTTCAAGTTTAGGACCTCTGATAAAGATAAGGTTAATTTCTTAATTCAACCACAAAAGAATATTCATAAATAAAGGGCTATTATTTTTATATAATGGTCCTTTTTATATATTTTAGGAGGTGTAAAAATGTTATACAACGACAACAAGCTTATGGATGAGCAAAAAAGATTAAGACTTGAAAAAGCCTATCAACAATCTCGTATTCGTGATTCTGATGGTGACGGAATACCGGACTGTTTTGATGCAACACCGACAATAAGTTCTTATCAGTATTTTGAACTTGATAAAGCTGATTATGAGAGGGTAAAAAATGACCCATCAGTTGCTCAAAACTGTCGCAGAGTTGATGATGATAAATACATTTATCGTTATCAATCTCAAGAAGAACTTACTCGTGTTCAAAACAAACTTGAACAAAGAACTGTTACAAAATTACACAAATGAAAGGAAAGCAAGATTATGATTACTAATCTTACCGTAACAAGACTTAATGAGCCTCGAAGCAATGGCATTGTAGGTTTTGCAACTGCCACATTTGACAAGACATTTACTGTTAATTCCATTTCCATTAGACAAAATCAAATGGATGGAAATTTATATGTAAGAATGCCACAGAGAAGAACACAAAATGGAACATACATTGATGTTTGTCATCCGTTATCAGCTAACACAAGAAATGAACTTAATAGACTTGTTCTTGATTGCTTCAATAAGAACCAAAAGTCTTATACAAACCTTGAAGAACAGTCTTCAACTAATCGTCAAGGTGTCAGTGTATCTGCACAAAATTGTGTAAAATACAATACTGCAGAAACTCAAAGTAATGTACTTGGCAGAATGGACTTAGTGGTTGGTGATATGGTAATTCACAATGCTAAGTTGTACGCTAATGCAAATGGTGAGCCTCAATTATCTTTACCTAGTTACAAAGATAGTAAAGGTGATTATCATGGTATTGTTATTCCAACGGATAAGTCTGCATTTCAGGAACTTCGAAATGTTGCAATTAATGAATACAATACTGAGTACAAGTACTTAGAATGCACTCCAAATGAAATGAAATCATTAAAAGAAAATTCAAATCTGCGTATTAAGACTAAAGAACTTAATAACGGTAACATTGCTATTAAGTTTAATGCTAAAGATGTAGCAAAAATCAATGACATTATCCAAAAAGCTAATGCAGTTAATAATAGCATTACAAGATAACGACATATCATTAAGGGTGGACAATTTGTCCACCCTCTTTTATTAGTGAGGTGATTTATTGGCTAAAAACATAATGCGTAAAGAAACCTCAATAAAGACTAAGTTGATTGGTTATTCTATACTTTTCGTTTTAGCCTTTTTGTTTATTTCTTTTATAATCTATGGTTATTTAGATTATTCACAATATCACAAAGTGTCTGAATTTAGTATCGATACCATAGTAGATGTATGTTCTCACATTATTGATTTTAATTTTACTTTGTCCTTATCAAGTTCTGTAATTGTCCAAATATTAAAATTAAACTTGAATATTTGGTATGTTTATGTGTTATTTCTGCTTGTTTTTTGGGCCTTATCTATGGACACAAAAAACAATTTTAGGGGAATGGAACATGGTTCTGCTGATTGGATGAGTACTAGCAGAATGAAATTTATTCAAAAGGAAGCACAAAAAACTAATAATAAGATACCTATCGGCAAAGATTTCTATGTTTCAACTTCATCAAAAGTATTAAACAACTTAAATGAACTTGTTATTGGTGGTTCTGGTGCAGGTAAATCATTCCGTAAAATTAAACCGGATATTTTGCAAATGAATGGTTCATATATCGTTACTGACCCTAAAGGCGAATTGTATAGAGATTGTGCCAAAGTTTTAAAAAAGAATGGCTACAAAGTTAAGGTCCTTAATTTGGTTAACCTTAATTTCTCTAATTCTTATAACCCGTTTGCTTATATCACATCAGAACAGGATGTTGTAGATATTGCATCACTTTTTATGAAGAATACTGCAGGTGAGGGTGAAAAAGAAGACTTCTTCTCCGGTGCAGCACAAAAGTTATTAATAGCACTTATGATGTATCTTTATAAGTCTGAAAATGAAATCAAGACTTTTGGTAGAGTTGTAAGACTAGTTAATAGTATTAGATATAAGAATGGTGCTATTGATATGAGTTGTGAATTGGCTAGATGTCTTAACGAACATGCAACAAAATATCCGTATGACATCGCTAGTACAAACTGGGGTGGTATGCAAGGTAACGCTCAGGAAACACAATCTTCAATCAACGAAGTATTATCTACAAGACTTAGTTTGTTTGCAACTACAGACCTTGATGCAATAACTTCAACTGATGAAATGGACTTCGATAGTGTAGGTGTTGAAAAAACTGCAATCTTCCTTATCATTCCATCAGCTCGTAATACATATAAAGTTGTTTGTAACATTTTCTATTCACAATTTTTTGAGAGGTTAAGAAAAGTTGCAGACTTAAAATATGATGGTTGTATGCCTTTACTTGTTAGTTGTGAAATGGACGAATTTGCTAATATAGGTGAAATACCTGCATTTGAAAATACACTAGCAGTTGCTCGTTCCTACAACTTAAGAATTTGTATTGTTCTTCAGGGTTTATCACAGTTAAAAGCTATTTATGAAAAGACATATGAAAGTATTATAGGTAACTGTAATATCTTTACTCTATTAGGTACTATCGACAATGATACATTACAGTATGTATCTGATAAGCTCGGTAAAATTACTGTCAGAAATGATAGTAAATCATTTAATCGTGGTAGTGGTAGCCAAATGGGTGGAGGTGGACAAGATACTGAAGGTTATGGCGAACGTCCACTATTGTATCCTGATGAAATCAAAGAAGTTATTAAGCCTAAAGGTGAAAGTATCCCTTATGGAGGTAAAGTTATTTGTTTTTTAGGCTATGAACGACCGTTAATAACTATGAAATTTGATACTATTAATCATCCTCTATTTGCCGAATGTGGTTCTAAGTACAAAGAGTATGTTAAGAACAATACTTATATTGATAAAGAATTTGCACCAATATGGGAGCAAAGACTTATTAATTATGAAAAGATGTATAGCAAACAGGAGGATAACGAAAAGCTATCAAAAGAACAATACGATAAACAGAAAGAGATTGAGAATAAAGAAAATCAAGATAGATTAGCAAGACAATTTGAAGAAGTTAATAATTGTCCCCCACCAATTGATGATGAGGTATCTGATGAAGAATACACGCAGTATTCTGAAGAAGTTGATAGTCAAGAATATAATCCAGTACCGGATTATGCTGACGAAGATGATATTGACCCTTCAATATATGATGAAACATCAGGTGTACTTGATGATATTGAAGGTTTTATGTGATTGGAGGTGATTATATGTTTTATGATGTGAAACCAGTCCCCGACTTTGATGATAACGAAGTTGTTGACGAGTCTGAATATGATTATTCAGCTCCATATGTTAGTAGTAGTCAGTAATGAAAGGGGGTGATAATAATGAATAGTATTGAAGATACTGCTCAACAATTTAATGTTGCAAGACCAATTAAGAATGGTCTTACTCAAGTTCTTAATTCTATAAGAAGTATTCAAATGTTTTTGGACAAACATAGGCAACAACAAGTTGTACAACCAAATAAGGCAGTAGAACAACAACATAACTATAACTTTACCGGTCAACATACCGATATTGCTTTCTGTGATACTAACGGTTCAATTAGTTATGAAGAAATAAGTAATATTTCTGATTATAAATTAAAAGACAATGTTACTACTTCTTTTAACAAGGCTGTTGATGATGGTTACTTATCTTACGAAAATGCCTCTTATACATTAACTGATAAAGGCAAGGAACATATTAATTCTCAATCATTTATTGAGCAATTTGAGAAAGACCAAAAAAATTATATTGCTAATAATCAATTACAAAATACAGTTGCAATTAATCTTCAAGGTAATGGTGATGACCTTAAAATTTTTCAGTACGTTAATCAAATTGACCTTAATAAATTAAGTTATTCTAATCCACAACAATTTAAGCAGGTTCAAAATTATTTTGAGAAATGTGAAAAATACGATTTTGTTAAGATTAGTAAGGACGGTATTGTAACACCAACAGAAAAAACAAAAGGTATGTTCACACAACCTCAATCAGTTAATATGGAGAAGATTACAACTAAGAATTTTGATAAAGTAATTGATATTAACAAATATCGTAATTCAGTGCAAACAGGTGCTAATGCAACTAAAGTTACTGCAAAAGCAGGTTCATCAGTTGCCAAAACCGGTGCAACTACTGCCTCTGCAGGTGTAACGGCAGTAATTGATTTATCAAAAGAAGCAGTTAAAGCATTTGACAAAGCACAAAAACTTAATCAATCTAAAAGGATTTCACAATCCAATCGCTAAAGAGAAGTTAGAAATAACTTCTCTTTTTTTATTTAAGGAGGAAAACAAAATGAACCGATTAAGTAATAATAACCCTTCAGTTAAAGCTGAAAAGAAGAACGCAAGACTTAAGCGTATGCATAAGGTGTATAATTTATTATGTTTAGTAAGTACAATTGTGACTATTACAGTATTAAATGTTTCTGCTAAAGCACCAAGTGGTGTTAAAACTGGTCCTATGAACAAGGTTATCAACATCGTTTTCTACATTCTGACGGCAGGCTGTGCAATATATGCCGGTTCAGCTGCGTTTTCCATTGTTAAGGGTCACAATGAAGAAGACCCTAGAACGATGAGAGGTGGTATTGCTGGAGTGGTTATTGCCGGTGTTGTCGTAGGCTCACTCACAGCGATTAAGTTAGCTGTTTTTTCTTAAAAGCAAAAAAGCATAGTACCTTTAATTAGGTACTATGCAAGGAGGTGTTGTATATATGCTTACAAAATATAAAGTTAAAAACTTAAAGACCATATCGATGGAAAATTCCAATCGTAAACGGACAAAACTTATAGCACTTCTTATGCTAGTTATTATGCTGATTACAATAACAACCGGTGGGGCAAGTGCAGTTACTATTGATAAAGAAAGTACCGGTGGAATTCAAAACATTGAATATTTTGAAGATGAGGTTTTAGAAGATTTTAGAACCCATGAAAATGTTCAAAGAAGTCCTCAGAGGACATATATTTTTTCAGACACATACGAATTAATTAAAAGATATAATAGCTATTCTCATCAAGTAACTAAATGGTGTAATAACCTTAACGCAGATAAAAATAATACAAATACGAAAAAGAACAGTGACAAAGCTACAGAATTATCTGGTGAATGGCACGAACTTTTCCTTAATTTGCGTAATCTATACGATACCGTTAGTAGAAGTTGCTTTAGTTCTGATAGTGACGGTAAGGCTCATTGGAGAGATTATCAAGGTGGTAAATACACCTATGGTGACATTATAACCAACAATGACTACAACAATATTCGTAAAAACATTAGTTCTTATAATTCAGATTTTAACAAGCTTATTTCTAATCTAAAACAAGCTAATCAAAAAATTAAAGAGAATAACACCTCACAAGTTATCAGTAATACAACAAAACTTATGAGTGGTCAGTATAGCGTTGTAACATATATGTGGAAGCAGTTAGGTCGAACACTTAAAGATTTTGGCAATGGTAATGCAAGAAAAGGAAGCAACTTTTTTGGTATATCTTGGGGTACTAACTCAATGAAGAAAATTGCAAATCTTATTGCTCCTATCACAAAAGCATTTGCCTATTGTCTTGTTGTTATATTATTTGGACTTAATATGACTAACACGATGTTGCAATTTGAATTTACAAGTCCTAGAGGAATATTAAGAGCATTAGGCACATTATTAATTGCAAAAATATGGGTTGACCTTTCAGTTACTGTTTGTGGATATATTGTAAGTACAGTAAATTCAATGAATTCGCAATTACTTAACTTATTAAAAATTAATGCACATGGAGTGGTTTATTTATCTAATTTTGAACCAAAAACTGTTAATGCAAGTAGTTGGAATTTCATAGGTACTATAATAAGTTTTTTTCAAGGACTATTTTGGAGAGGTCCGGAATTAATTTTAATAATTGCATTAGGTTTTGCAATTATAAGTGTGTTTATCAAAATTCTAAGTCGTGCTTTTGAACTTACTTGCTTAATGGCAATATCTCCTCTTGCATTTGCTTGCGTTGCCAACGATGAAGCTAAAGTCTATTTTAAAAAGTTCATCGGAGCTTTTCTTTCAACTTGTTTATATATGACTTTTATGATTATTTGTTATGCAATAGGTAGTCAATGGTTATCAGAGGCAAATAGTGCATTAGATGTTGCAACTAATTCATTCTATACAAATATGAAACAATTAATACCTAGATTTGTTATCATATTTGGCATATGTAGAATTATGGCTAAACCACCTAAAGCTTTAACTAATTTAATTGATTAAGGAGGATTAATAATGCGTAAAGTTAATATGACAAAGCAAAATATTATTAAGCCAAAAGCTTTGTTTATGGGATTGTCAATTCGACAAATAGTAATAATGGCTATTGGACTATTGGTATCATTAGGTGTTTTTGCTCTATTATACTTTGTCCTTGGTGCTTCCGTTGACTTAGCTTTAATTCCGGTTTTTCTGATTTTAATTCTGTTTGGTGCAGGTAGTATTGCTCAGATAAATGGTTCATCGGCTTTAGCTTGGTTATTAATTATAATGAAGGGTAACATAACACTTCATTATCAAAGTAAAGGAGTATTCGATAACTATGAAGAAAAATAAGATTGTTAAAGTCAATCTAAAACAACAAACAGATGGATATGGAAAATCAAAAGTTAATCCAAAATCTGCTCAAGATATATTACCTTGGGATGAAGTATATACAAACGGAATTTTTCGTTGTGGCAATAGTTTTTCTCTCAGATTTTTTGTTCAACAATTAAATTACAAAACTAAGAAAGACGATGATAAGGACATTACCTATAACAAGTATCAAACGTTTCTTTCTTCTCTCTCATCCAGCATTAACTATCAAGAATTTATCGTTAACAGTCCTTTTGATAAGGAATTACTTGATAAAGCTATGATACCTAAAGACAATCAAAATGTTAGAGAGGACATATTACAAGATTATCAAAATGTTATGAGTAACATCGTTGATAAATGTGTTAACACAACTTGTAATCAGCTTATCATTGGTGTTATCTCTTTTGAGCCAAAAACAAAACTTGATAACATCAATATTCTATTCAAGATTTTTGACCAATTTGAAATTTTGTTTTCTGATATGGACAGTAAAATTACTATGGTTAAAACAGAAGAATGTTTTGAAATATTACATAATATTTATCATTCTTGTGATAACGAACCATTCTTATTGCCATCATCATACATTCAGCACGATTGTAAGTTAAAAGACTACATTGCACCATCGCACTTTACCTTTAAGTCTAAACTTATTGAAGTTGGTTCAACTTTCAGTTCTGTTATGTTTGTAAGAAGCATCAGTAAATCTTGTGATGACGAGTTCATTACTGATTTACTGGACAATAATTATAAGATTACTATCTCTAAGCATTTAAAAAAGTTAGAGAAATCTTATGTTTTCGATATGCTCAAAAGACAAATGGAAGATTTGGAAATGCGTCTTGAAAAGCGTAGAGAAAACAACAAAAAGCACGGTGGCGAGTTTATTCCTTATTCATTGCAGAACAGAGAAAAAGAGCTAACTGAACTACAGGATAAACTTGGTGATTCCAACTGTGATATGTACCAGATGGGTATTTATATTCTAGTTTCAGCTGAAACTGAAGAAGAACTAAGGGAACTTATGCTCTATATTAAGCAAAAAGCTCTTGAACATCAAGTTAAGATTGACATTCTTAGTGGCTCTACTTATCAAGAGAAAGGCTTAAAAACTATTTGTCCCTTTGCTAATCCGGTAACTAATACTGATGGTACTTTTTTGGGACAACCGTTTTATCTATTAACTAATGAAGTAGGTAACTTTATCCCTTTTAGCAATCGTAATGTATTCGCAGAGGGTGGAATATATTACGGTATTAATAAGACAACCAAAGCCCCTATTTTAATTAATCGTTCCGACAATATGAACGGTAATGCCTTCACACTTGGACCATCCGGTAGTGGTAAAAGTATGAATATTAAGTCTGAGTTATATGCTATTATGACTAAGTTTCCTAATGATGAAGTTATAGTAATCGACCCTGAAAACGAATATTCACCAATTGCTCAATCTTTTAATGGTGAAGTAATTAAGTTATCCCCAAATTCTACTAATTATCTTAACATCTTTGATACTGATTTAAGTTTTGTTGATGAAGGCACGAATGCAGTAGCACTTAAATCTAACTTTATAATGTCATTTATTGAAGTATCTCTAGGTAGAACACTTACCGGTACAGAAAAAGCTATCATAGATAGATATGTACTAAAAGTGTACGCAGATTATCAAAATGGCAGAACTACAGAAATGCCAACATTAGAAAACTTATATTATCTATTACTTTCTGATGAATCAACAGACGCAAAAACACTTGCTACTACTCTTGAGTTATATGTAACGGGTTCTTTCAACATTTTTGCTCATCACACTAATGTAGAATATCACAAAAAGTTTATCGTCTTTGATATTAACGAACTTGGCGAACAACTTAAAACTGTAGGTTTACTTGTTACGCTTGAATTACTTTGGCAAAGAGTTGTTGAAAACAAGGCAAAAGGTGTTAGAACTTGGGTTTTCACTGATGAATTTTCGGTAATGTTTAATGATACAAACTCTCAGATTTATTCTACCGGTGATTTTTTCGTTAAAGTTTACAAGAGAATTAGAAAGTATGGTGGTAATGCCTGTGGTGCTACACAAAACATTTCTGATGTACTTGAAAGTAAACAAGCCTGTTCTATGCTCAATAACAGTGATTTTGTTACACTTCTTAACCAAAAGCCATCTGACCTAGAAGCTATTATTAATCAATGGCATTTATCTGAATCACAAGTATCATATATTAACAGTTCTGATGTTGGTACTGGTCTTATTATTAGTGGTTCAAATGTTATCCCATTTGAAAACTTAATGCTAACTGATAGCTTAATGTATAAGATATGTACTACTAAGTTTGAAGATAAGCAGAAGGAAATGAGTCAATAATGAACATACTTATTATTGCAGACAAAAAGTCTTCAAAAGAATATACAGAACTATTAAAAGCCACACCTAATATTAATTTGTTAGGTGTGGTTAATTCTATAAATTCTATTGATTCTGTAAAAAGTTTAAGACAGAAATATAATCCACTTGGACTATTAGTTGATACTTCTGTTAGGCATAAAGGCATAGATATATCTTTATTAATTAAATCGTTACAAAAAGTATTTAATCAATCAAGAATATTACTTTTTGCTAGTAATGATGAAATAGATTTATTTAATGATTTTGGGTTATATGGTGTCATAGGCAATACTATTACAAGTATTCAGTTTAATGATGTAATTAAATCATTTGTTAATAATGAAGACATTGATACATCAGTTATTTCTCAAGAGCTAACAGACAGATATATTAAAAGAAACACAAAAACAAAATCTAGTTTAGCTAATAAGAAAATCATTCCTATTATACTAATTGCCTTAGTTATTATCCTTTTGATTGTATGTTTCGTTTTGAAAAATAATGATAGCGTGGACAATTTGTCCACACCGGATGAAGCAACTATTACTTCATCCTCTACAATACCAACAGAAGAAAAAACAACTGTATCTTCTGTTATTGAAACATACACATCTAATTCAGATAAATATGTTACTAACAATCAAGTCATTGTAAATACTACAACTATCCCTCCATCAACTGTTCCAACAACCACAAAGATAATAACAACACAACCTACAACTAAAAAAGTTGTTAAGAAAAGGAAAAAGAAATCTTCTAATTCTAATAGTAGTTCAAATAATAATGCTAGTAATGTACCGGTTCAGACACAACCACCTGTAACAAAAAAAATTGTTAAGAAAAAGCCAAAAACTCAAACACAGATTAAAATTGACTATGGTAATAATAACTGGTCTAACAATGGTAAAGTCGAAACTAGTATTAGTTTATCTTACTATTCTAAAACACTTGAAGTAGCCGATAGTGTTACTATAACTGCTACAGTAACGCCTAAAAGGAAAAAAGTCCATTGGAGTAGTAGTAATACTAGTGTAGCTACTATTATACAAAATGGCTATGTTAAAGCTAAAAATGTTGGTACTGCAACTATTACTGCTACTGCAGATGGTAAGTCAGCTACTTGCACTATTTATGTTAAAAAGCGAACATAAGAAAGGATTAAATTATGATTGTAATATACGCAGAAAAATACTCCCTTGCAAAAGAAATTGCAAATGCACTTAATGCAGGAAATAGGATACCATATGACAAAGATAATCGTATTTGTCATTGGGAATTTGAATTTAATGGTGACCAAGCCATACTCGTTCATGGTCAAGGTCACCTAATACAATTATCTAAGGCAAGTTCTTACGGAGATATGTATTCTAAATGGGATATTAATGCATTTCCTTGTATTCCTGAAGAATACAAATTAGCAATAAAGGATAATACAAAAGTTCTATATGACTATATCAAACCATTTTTTGATAAGGCAGATATGTTGATTAACGCAACTGACCCAGACCGTGAAGGTGAATTGATTTTTGACTATATTTATCGCAGTTTAAACTGCAAAAAGCCTTGGAAAAGAGTATGGCTTACTGACCTTACATATGGCAAAATTCGTTATGCATTTGAACATTTAAAAGATGGTTTTGAAATGCAGAACCTTCAAAAGTCCGGTGAAGCAAGAGCTATTGCTGATTGGCTCTATGGTGGTAATTTAACTGTTGCTATGACAGTTAAATTTTCTTCTGATAAGGTTCTTTCTGTAGGTAGAGTTCAAACGCCAACACTTGCAATGGTAGTTAATCGAGAAAAAGAAATTAAAAACTTTGTAAAGAAACCTTTTTATAAGGTCATCGGTGAATTTATCACCGATGATAACAAAGCCTATAAAAGTGAATTTATTGAAGGTAAGTTTGATGATAAACAATCAGCTGAACAATTAATTAGTTCATTATCTAGTAACGGAACTATTAAGTCTATTGAGCATAAACAAAAGACAGTAACTGCACCTTTGCTTTTTAACTCAACACAACTTCAGATTGCTTGTGCAAAACACCTTAATTGGGACTTAAAGAAAGCTGAAAGTACAATGCAGAAACTGTATGAAGCGAAATTTATGAGTTATCCAAGAACTAATACAGAACATTTAACGGTTGCTATGATGAGCGAAGTTGAAAAAACTATTGAAAAGCTAATGCAAGTTGAAGAATACAAAAAATATTCTCTTGCTAAAGAGAATTGGCTTGAATTTAGTAAAAGGCATTTTGATGATGAAAAGGTTGGCTCACATACTGCTATTATTCCAACTCTAAATGTTCCATCTTCCCTATCTGATATTGGTGATGATGATATGATTGCACTTTATGATTTATTGGCTAAGTCATTATTAAGAATTGTTTATCCTAAAGTAGTAATTGAAGATACAACAATTATTACATCTGTTAATAACAAAGATTTTGTATCTAAAGGTAGTGTTATTGTTAATGAAGGTTGGTATAGTGTTGACGCACTTCCGGATAAAATTAACATTTTACCTGCAGTAACTGAAAATGCAAATGTAAGTTGTAATTTCAGCTTACAAAAAGGTGAAACACAACCACCTAAAAGATACACAGAACCTGCTCTTATTAATGCCATGGAGCTTGCAGGACAACACTTTGAGGATGAAGAAGCAAAGTCTTTGTTTAAGCAACAGAAGAAAGGACTTGGAACTGATGCAACAAGAGTTAGTACCATTGAGGGATTATATAAACGAGGTTACATCGTTAAAAAAGGTAAAACTGTAGTTCCTGCAGAAAGAGGCTGTTATGTTATTGATACATTACCTGTATCAGATATAAAGTCAGCTGAATTAACCGGTGAGATTGAAAAACAACTTTATGATATTGAACTTGGTAAACTTAACTATGATGATTTTATCTCTCAAATTGAAGATAAAGTAAGACTATGGTATGCAGAAATTAAGAATTCTAAAGCTAAAGCATACGTGGATAAAACTAGTATTTGTCCACTATGTAACAATAAGTTATATAAGAGCAAGACAAACATTTATTGTAGCAATTATAAAAATGGTTGCAAATTTAGAATACCATTTGAATTGTGTGGTAAAAAACTAACTCAAAATCAAATTAATATGCTTGTATCTAGTCAAAGGACTAATATAATCAAAGGTTTTAAATCAAAGGCAGGAAAAGAATTTGATGCTTCACTTAAGATTAACGAACAAGGAAAGCTTGAATTCATTTTTCCTACTAGAAAAAAGAAAAAATGATTACTTATTTTATTATAGTAGGCTTTTATGCCTACTTTTTTTATGCCAAAAATTTATATAAAAACAGACTAAATGAATTAAAAGAAAAGCCACTAACTTCTCTAAGAGTAAAGAAGTTAGTGGCTATTGTAATATCTATCGCTTTAATTGATGGAACTCTACTATTAGCTACAGATTCATTGATGTTGATTAATATCAATATTCTTCCTGCGTTAGTCTGTTTATTTCAACTTAAAGTTCTTAATGTTCGCATTAAGAGAACAAGAAAGAAGATGTATAAATAATGTTTTATTACAAAAAGAAAGATATGTACATTTTTACACCGGAAGAAAAGTCTGAAGCTCACAATATATCTACTACTGACTACCTATCAACTAATTATGGGTTATCTTTTAAAAAGGATGGTAAAGGCTATAGATGTATCGAACACAATAGTCTTGTAGTTAATGCTGATGACAAGGCGTGGTTTTGGAATTCTCTTTCTGTTGGTGGTGGTGACATTATCGCATTTGTGTCTAAAATTGATGATAGGCTTGATTGTAGAGCAGTTGAGTTAAGTTATGAGCAATCCTTAAAAACTGTTTTAAAGCCTATTTCAAGCGAAAGTAATACATATCATTCAACATATAAAAAGGCAAAGAAACAAGTTGTTGAAAGAGAAAGTAAAGAAATTCATTTGCCACCAAAGAAACAAGGAAGATATAATAGGCTTTTTGCATATCTAATACAGAGTAGAAAACTTGATAAAGATATTGTTAGTTGTCTTTGTAAGCACCACTATCTTTATGAGGACCAACGAGGTAATGTTGTATTCGTTGGTAAAGATAAGAATAAAAAGCCTAAATACGGTGCAATTCGAGGTACTCTTACAGATAAGCAATACCGTAAAGAATGTACCGGTAGTGATAAGGCTAATGGCTTTTATCTCCAAGGATATGATAAAGAAACTTTGTTTGTTTTTGAAGCACCAATTGATATGCTATCCCATGCAACACTTATTAATATTGCTTGTGAAAGCAAAACTGCTTGGCTTAACTCTTGTAGGTTATCACTAGGTTGTGTATCTGATACTGCACTTGCCCACTATTTACAAGAGTATCCTACTACACGCAATATAGTTTTTTGTCTTGATAATGACAAAGCAGGAATTGAAGCTACAGAAAAATATATGCAAAAATATTCTGATTTAGGTTACAATGTTAGTAATCAGCCTTCATCAGTTGGTAAAGACTATAACGATGAGCTTGTTCAAAAAAACAATAAAGCCGTTACTCCACTTATGAAGTAACGGCTAAATTTATAATTGACAAATTTCAACTTTTAATTTATAATTTAATAAAAATAAAAAAATTCATCTTCAGCAGGTGGTGGAACACCTACTGAAGCCTAATGATAACAAGAAACGGTTGTTAACATCAGTTTTTGAATTTATTTGATTTTATCATATAAATTTAAAAATGTCAATTAGTCATACTATATAATCTTATATATTTATGTCATATATGTAATTAGATATACTGCACTTGTTATTATAGCAAGTGCAGTTTTTTTATTTCTAAATCAATGAAAGGAGGAATAGAAATGCGTAGTAATGAACTTTTTAAAATGCCTAATACAATCTTTGATATGAACCTTAGTGCAACAGAATTAACTGTATTAACTGCAATGTATAGTTTACGTGGAGTATGCTATAAGAATAAAAAATATGTAAGAATATCACAAAAAGCTATTGCTACGATGACCGGTCTAACACCTAAGACTATTTCTCGTATCATTGACAAACTTAATAGACTCAATTTAATTCTTGAAGTTAGAAGATATTTTGTCGATGAGCATAAGCTTGGTACATATCATTATACTTTACCTGTAGTTAAATATAACTATTTCTTTGTTAGCAGGAGAATTTTTAAACTATCAAATAAATTAACTGCGTCTGAATTCAGAATGTATCTATTTTGTTGCAAGTGTGCTGATAGCCGTACTATGCAATTCTGGCACAGTATAAATGATATTTGTAATCAGTTAAATCTTCATCGTTCTAGCGTTATTGCTACACTTAAGTCACTAATTAAAAAAGGTTTAATTAGTAGATATAGAGTAAAAAAGCTAGATGGCAGTTATGCTGATAATTATTATCAGATAAATACCATCTTAATTAATAAACCTAAGATACAACGCAAAAAAAGAAGATACTTTTCTTGGCTCACAAGTATCTTCCCTTTTAGATTTGTTTTTGATTTAGACATATTCAAATCTAAAAGTATTGTACACAATTTACACAAGACTGTCAAGTCTTACTTTTTTGTTTCAAGGGGTAGTCCAAAAATTTACATCTCTGTGAGGAGTACCCACTTACATACCAACAGAAAGAAAAATAATATAAAATTATACCTTAAGTATAGATGTAACTTAGAGTATTATGGCTGAAAAATTGTGAATAATTGAGTACAAGTATAAGAAGTTTTCAACATTGCTTTGCTTTTGAGTTTTCCACATTGAGTGTCTTTCTGTCAGTCATTATAAATCACTTGATAGTTTGTTAGTTTATGAGTGTGGAATATTTATTTTTTCTCTGTTGGTTTCTTCCTGTTGTTTATTGTATGGACAGTTCACATTTTTCATTGACTTTATATGCTCAAAAGCATTATAATTATTTTTGGATGGAGTGATTATATGGAAAATAAGTTTCAAATGACCCTAGAAGACAATATATTTCTTGCAAAAAGAAATATTGTTGATATTATTTGGAAAAGTGCTAGACTTGAAGGTTTGAATGTAACTTTCCCAGATACAGAAGCAATTTATAGAGGTTCAGTCATCTCTGATGTAGAAGTAAATACTGTAATTGCAATTAATAACTTAAAACACGCTTGGCAGTTTATTTTGGATACTATAGAATACCCTATTGATTATCCGTATGTTTGTAAAATCAATCAGTATGTAGAATATAATCTTATTCCTAATGCCGGTTTTATTAGAAATTTTCCGGTATCTATTGGTGGTACAAGATGGAAACCGGAACTACCTATTGAAAGCAAAATCAAGGAAGAAATTGAAAATATTAAAACTATTGCAAATCCTACAGAACGAGCAATCACAATGATGTTGCATTTAATGCGTAGGCAAATGTTTGGTGATGGTAATAAGAGAACTAGTATGCTTTCTGCAAATCAAATAATGATTTCAAACGGTGTTGGTATCATTTCTATTCCGGTTGAATTACAAAGGGATTTCTCTAAAATGCTAGTTGAATTTTATGAAACAAACAAAATGGATGATATTAAAGAATTTATCTACCATTCTTGTATTGATGGTATTCCTTTACAAAAAAAGGAAAGTGAGCATAATTACAATCCAAATGATGATTACTATTTAAAAGTATCATTTAAGGAAGCTACTGTTCTAGAAAAGAATGGTATCAGTTTTGAAGGAACTGTACACGAACAAGGAAATAGTGTTATTAGGATTAAAACTTCTGACAAAACTAAAGTTGATGAAATTATTAATTCATACAGAAACAACAATAGTATAAAAATCTAATATAATGAAGTACCTTGGACAATTTGTCCAAGGTATTGATAACAGTAAAGGGTGGACAAATTGTCCACCCTTTTTTACATAACAAAAAATTTTACTAATTCATTCTGATTTTTAGAAATTAGAAAATCAGCCAATAAATCAAAATTATAGGCTATCATCATATTATTAACTTCTAATTTATCAATCACTTTTGGAATAGTAGTTTTAAATTTTTTTAATACTGTTACCAAAGCCTTAACATGTCGTATTTGTACACTGTAGTTAGGATATTTTTCAATATCCCTTCTTATACCGAACAACGGTTGAAATGGGTCAGGCTTGTTTCCTGTGTACAAAATCATAAGCATGGTTGCATTATATAATTGCTTTCTTGCTTTGTTCCACTTTATATGGGGGTGATTATTGTGATTTCCTAATCTTGCAGCATTAGCATTTATCCCACCAACCAATGGAGCATTAATTAATGGATTGAACAACAGTGGCAATTCTTTTCCGGTTAATTTAGAAAAATCATTTGCTGTGGTTTTTCCACAAATAATTGTTTCTTTTTTATCTGTAATTTTATGAATACAAGTAAACATAAAGTATGTTTTAGATATATCATTACCAGCATCACTTTTAATAGTGATACCATTCATAACTGGTAAATGAACTTCTGGAATAACATCATAGTTTTGTACTATTTGTATTCTTCTATTATGACCTCTACAGTCCATATATTAGCCTCCTATATTTTTATAACGAAAGGAAATAAAAAATGAATGTTTCAAAAGAAAAAAACTCAAATTTAACAGTTAAGGTACACAATGTATGTACATCTGTCTTCATCTTTGGTGAAATGCACCACTCAAATAAGGTTGTTATGCAGATGTTGGAATATGCTCAAAACATAAGATATAATGCTTATGTTTTGATTGATAATTGTTATACTCTTCAGGATACAAATACAAAGTTCATTTGTATCTGTAGAAAATGTGAGAGAGAAAAAGCAAATGCAATAATCACATTTGAAGAAGAAAATAACGATTATAATAACGATTATATTGAATATGTGGAAATACTTACTTGTGGTCAAGATACCAAAACTCTTGAAGAACAAGACGCTATGTTAATAACAGCAAAGTATAAATATCTTATTAAATAAGACATAGTAATTAATTCCAAAAGAGGTGGACAATTTGTCCACCTCTTTTTTCATTCAGTAATTAAAATGGTAATTCATCATCAAATACACAAACGTGAATTGCATTTAGTCTAGTGAACAAATTATCAAATAATATCTTTCTTTTATTTAAGTTCAAGCTTTTAGCTAATTTATAAAATTTTACTATAGTCTTTATTTCAATACATGTATTCGCATTATAATTATATCTACTATACACAAAACAACTTATCAATTTTGAATTATCCTGCAAAACTTTTTCTAAAGCAGAACTTTTAATTACAATGGATAAATTATTTAGTATTTCTTCAATATCTTTTGTGATAGATGGTTCTTCTATATAATAATTTAAAACATATACTAAATCATCAGCAAATGCTTGATAATTTTTTTTATCTGTTTCGGTGAAATTTATTTGTTCCAATATTCCTGAACTTATTTCTTTAGTGATTTCAGAAAAAGATTGATACCTCGCCGTTTTATCAATCTTTATCATCTTTTCGATAATAGTAGTATATTTAAAGTTAGAGTATTCACCTTTATCTTTTAAAATATGTTCAAATAACTTTCCAACAAAAAACAACTCTGTACATACATCATATTTTCTATCATTAATTAATTCTTTAGGATAATCAGTTACATCCCAATTTAGATAAACACTATTTTCATCATTATTTTCATTAATAATTTGTTTACCAAATCCAAAATCAATGATTTTTACATTTCCATTCTTATCAATCATAATATTTGAATTACGAATATCTCTATGAAGTATATTATTATTCTCCAAATATTCAAAAGCATTAACCGTATCGACAAAAATATCTTCCCAACTCTTGTTATTTTCCATTGGTTCATACTTATCAATACTAACACCATCAATATATTCCATTTGCAAATATCCGATTTTATGAGTTGGATATATGTAGTAATCATATATACGTACTATGTTGGGATGTGATAATGAACAAAGTATTTTAATTTCATCAATGAATCTTTTATAACATTCATCTATGTCATTACTACCTTTAGGATTATATTTCTTAAAAGCAAACTCCATCCCAGTAGTAACATCTCTAAGTAATTTAGTATCCCCAGTTCCACCTGAACCGAGGTTTCTAACAAAAGTAAAATTTTTAATAAATGTATGATTGTCACCGTTTAACATTTCTTTCATAAGTTAATCTCCTTATAATTTATAAATTTTACTAATAAACAAAGTATTATAGCTATGTTATCATAAAAATCATCCTCCTTAAACTAATGATAGATTTATATTAAAGGTGGACAATTTGTCCACGCTTATATATTAAACAACTATTTTTTTACTATAAGTATATATATATTCATCTGTAGAACACCAACCTACATTATCAAGAAACACATCCTCTTTAATA
>ERZ772892.727-NODE-727-length-39582-cov-14.943153_pt1 | contig 39582 bp, 50 predicted proteins | sample MGYA00512126_ERZ772892 | MGnify/ENA primary metagenome ERZ772892 (study PRJEB29015, sample SAMEA2737697) | human gut metagenome | biome: human gut; feature: human-associated habitat; material: faeces | place: China | collected 2012 ... | reverse complement strand
AATCCATTTACATCTACTTTATTCATGTGTTTAACTCCTATAATTACTTTCTGCGCTTCTTATGTTTACTTTATGTACTTATTATAGTAACTCTTAGTAACTATGTCAAGTACTTTATAGAATTAATTATAATTTTTGCAAACTTATTATGCTTCCACAGCCTGTCTGCAGGAGATGCTAATATATAAGTCTAAAAAAAGAGGTACATTTCTGTACCTCTTCTGCCTTTTCTACATATTCTCGTAATTGAAGCATTCATCTTTTGAATCAGATGAAATCTTATTCTGCTGCATTTTTGTTGCGGTTTCTTACTGCATTTTCAGCAAGCTTTTGGCATGTCCAACTGAATCAACAGTCCAATCCCAAGAAAATGTATAAAGAATAACCCCAACAGTACCTATACAAATAGCAATCATAAATTTATCCATATCTTTCTTTTAAATAAAAAATATTCGTTCTCGTTTTCTTTTTACCTTCGAACGCTGCAACAGATTATTTTCCAAAAACATCTTTTATTACTATCTTTTTATCGGAATTAATCTTATCTAAGATTATTTCATCCTTTTTATCATCATACTTATATTCATAATATTCATCGCCATCCACAATTAATTGATTATAATGTAGTTTTACATCAGTATTGAAATAATCAACCATTGTATTTTTTATTTTAAGAGAAACCATTCCATCAGAAACAGCAAATCCCATTAATGATATGATAAATACAAATAAGCTTATTATACAAATGATAGAAACTGCATTTTGAAACTTATCTATGAATTTATATATTTTTTTGTTCTTAACTATTTTTTTGTCTACACATAAAAGTACAAATGATAACAAAAGTACAATAAGCGTCAAAATGAATAAGTTTCTAAAAACAGAATATATATTATACATCTTTGTCTCCTCTAAAATGATCGGGTTAACATTATTTATTGTTATATATATAGTACCTGAAATCACAGTTTTGTCCTAAAATTAGTAGACTTTTTCGTGATTTCCATAGCTACTTCCTCTTGATAATCGTTTCATACTTCAAATCATCCGCAAACCAAAACTCAACAGTACACGATTTTCCATTTTTTAAGGGCGGTGAAAACTGACAATAGATATAATCGCTGCAAGAATAAGGATTCTCTTCACAATCAATTTCTATATCTGTGATTTTCTTCTTTTTATTGCTGTAGCTGGGATATATTCTTGTTTCATCATAAACAATAGCCTTAAACAGCTCCGCCCTGATATGATACGGCTCTGATTGTTCAAGCATTTTCTGAATTCGACACTGAACATATGCCAACAGTACAATAATCAGAAAAATTGCAATGGTCCCAACTATTGCCAACATACTGATAGGCCTAACACAAAAAACAAGAAGCTCTATGAAAATTGCAGTAAATCCAATAGTAATCAATATGGCAATAGCTGTAATAAGAATATCATAATCGTATAGTTCCTTTACTATTTTGAACAGTCTTGGATGACCAACTTTCAGTTTTGCAAATGGCTCACCTTTAATTCTTGCATTGGTGTATACCTCATCAGGAATGTTGTATATTATATTAATCTGACCATCATTATCTCTTGAATATTTGAATTTCTTTCGTATCTGCATACTTTTTCTCCCACAATCACTTTTTACACCGCACCCGCAGGATAAAACCTGCGGATGGTAATAAATCTAATGAATATTCTACTTAAACAGCATAAGAATAAGCGGAATAACAAAGATTGCATAAATAAGTAGCAGTCCGGAACATGATGCAATGCACTTAACGTTGTAACGTGCTTCTTTATTCCAGCTCTCTCCAAAGATATTAAACTCAGTGAAATCTCCGCAGTTGTCCCATTTATGCTTTGAAATCTCTTCCATTGGCAGGCGACTTTGGAGATTAAACTCTTTAAGAGTATTGTTTAACAATTCTTTATCAAACTTGTCACCTTTCTTAAAATTCACCCCTGGAATCTGAATTCCAAATTTATTAAGTGTTTCAATTAACTCTTTAACAAGATGATCATTGTACGCATATTCATTAAGTATACGCACATCTTCATTTTGTTCAATGTTGGACACAATAGACCTGATCTTTAATACCGCTACGGTATATTTTTCATACAGACTGTAAAATTTGTACCACTTATCGTTCTTTCTTATTCTTCGTATCAGCTTCTTATTTCCGAAAATCGGAATATAAACAATGAGGAATATGGCTACAATATAAGCCAGTCCGATAAGAATGACCAAAAACTCGTTGCCAACAGTAAGGAAATAGTCGTTCCATGTACTGTTGCTTCCACCAAGGGAAGTAAGTTTTTCAAATGAGTCAATTAAAAATTGTAAGTATTTTTTCAGCATAATTCATTCTCCTTTGTTTTGTATATTCATACGTGAAATTCATGCGGTGCTTTTTGTTTTTGAGTTACAATGTCTTTACCACCATTCCATCTCAACGCATTTATCAATACAATCCTTTACAATGTCCTTGAAATCAGAAAACTTTGCACAATCTGAACGTCCGGCATATCCATAACAGATATCATCATTATAGTCTTTTATGATTTCCCAAATTGATTTGCAATGTTCAGTATCCATTTTTCCACTACAGTCACTTTCATATAGAAAATCAAGAATATTACTATATTTCTCATTATATTTTGCGTTTAATTCTGCAATCTTCTTGTTATAGCAAGCCATGAACTTTTGTCGTTCATCTCCAACAAGAAACATTCCATCCGTCAGTTTGCTGTAATGTTCTGCAATGTCCGTTGCTGTAAGGTCTGCAACTTTCTGCCTCAATCTGTTAAATCCTGCAGGGCCAAGATCTATTGAATAATTTGGACTTTCTATTGTCACTCCCATATTTTTCTCCTTTGATTATCTTAATACGACATCTTTTTGTTGGCGAACAGTATTCACATCTATTTTGCATAATCTTTTACTACAACTTCATAATCCGTTCCCAAAATGCTAAGGACATTGAATTTCTTTATTTCTCCTAAAACCGTTGGGTCTTCTTCCTGAATTGTGAACACAATGCCAGATTTTAAAAAATAACGCACTATTTTTGACAAAAACTTCATTTTCATTTGTCTATTATCCGTACTAAGCATGAACCCTTGCGGAATTTTAAAATCAGAAATAACCCCCTCGTCAAATATAATCAAAACATCTTTTTTGTTTAGTCTCTTTATATTATTGATTAGAAAGTCCCAAATATCATCAAACATGTGAAACTTAAGAGCTGAAGGGTAAGCATTATATATGTAATACTTGTTTCCTTTTTTCAGCTCAAGTTCATACAAATCCTTTGTATCACAAAGGGTAAATCCACAATCTCTTAATTCATCTTTTTCTTTTTCAAAAATGGGTATACCGGCAAAAATTATGGTGATTCCATTACGATGATTTTTAGCCAGCTCCATGCATTCATATGACTTGCCGCTGCCACTCCTTCCGACATACATTCTTTTTATACTTTTCATAGCTTTCAATATTCCTTTCATTCTATCAAGATACAAACAAGACTTGATAGTTTTATCGTTATATATATAGCGCCTAAAAATCAATTTTGTCCCAAAAAAAATATTCGCTTTCCGCAATAATCATTATCTTGGTGCTAGAATAAAGACTTGTGACTTTAGTCATAAGATGCAGCCATCCTTATTGGTTTTCATCAACTTTGTCGTCAAACTTCAGGTCAGTTGCAATCTCAGGAACCTGTTCAAATTTCGCAAGCAGACCATTGTAATAAAATGTCTTGTCAAAATCTGTAACAGGTTCCTTTAACAGGTATCTCGCAACAAATGCCATCATATCTTTATCAACACACTTAATCTTTATGCTGCGGCCTGCATTGTCCATTGAACAGACATCCTTGATATAGCCGTCAACACCATAGCCATAAATCTTGTGCAGAGAAAAGACTTCCGTGTTCATATATGACACCTGACCAGATATTTTGTATATGTCAGTTATTACTTCACGTCTGTTCTCCAGATCAGTCACATCAAAGATAATCTCGTCAGCAAGAAATGCCGCCACATTCTCTTTGCCAATAACTTTTGCATGCAGAATATCTGTCAGCAGTTTATCCATAAGCATCTTTTCGTAAGCAGTCTGTCTTTTTGGATTAAGATTGCCCATGATAACCTGACGAATGTACTTGCTGTTTACGATGTGCTTGTTATTAGTAAATCTGCTGATAAAGTCTTCCCATGTATCAGATCCGCCAAATATGTCATCGCGGTATTCCCGCAGCGCTGAAAAGTTTGCTTTTTTCATGTCAATACTTAAGAATACTCTGCCGTTATTCTCGGGATTGTATATCTTGCTTACCGGGAGCCCTTTGTTTTTTATTGAAAAATTATTAATACCATAAGCAGTGAAAAGCTGAAAACCTTCTGTACTCCTTACAGTTTCAATCGCCTCATCCTTTATACGACTATAGTCAGCAAAATAATCCATAGCACTGTCATACTTTGCAAACTCGCTCTTAAACAAATCCCACTTGCTTACAGAATTATACAGAAAATCAAACAGTTTGAGTCTATCTGAAAAGTATGGTTCATCGAATATGTTAACAGGAATATCGCAGTCCTTACAAAACCGCTGTCTCAGTTTAATCATGTCGCTCATAACAATCTCCTTTGTGTCTTTGTGTATATAATATTTATTTTCATTCATTTGTCCAAAAAATACAGGCAGAAAATTTTCAGCATCAAGTGAGACTTTAAACAAAACAACACAAATATAAAGGTTTTACGGCATCTGTTTTTATTAAAAATCTTGAAACCATTGATTTTACTGAGCTTCTGGCATCAAGTGGCATTTGATATTAATTGTCAGCAGTTTATTGGCCTCAACTCATACTTTATTTTTATCTGTCAGCAAAACTCATCTTTATCTTGTAAATTCATAAACAAAAAAAAGAAAAAGGAGGAAATTATTATGAAGCTTACAATTAAAGAAACCAATTTATAGGTCTGCGACTTTCTGCCTCAACCTGTTGAATCCCGCAGGGCCAAGATCTATTGAATAATTTGGACTTTCTATTGTCACTCCCATATTTTTCTCCTTTGATTATCTCTGATCAGAGCTTCTATACCTTTTTATATAAGTTCTTACATACCACTACTGCCTGTTAGCATATATACCATGTTAACGGGTCTTACACAGTGTCCACAGGCGTTAGGTTCCGGCAGTTCCTGCCGTACCATTGTATATATTAAAATTCTATATCACAGCAATCTACACATGTATTGCCTTTGTTACTCAAACAAATAAGTTCTCTATATTTTCCACAGCAATCACAATATCCAAGAAGACTATTTCTTGTCCATTTTCCATTAATTTTGACGTATCTGTATTTATAGTTCTGCATTATTTCAGGAATTTTATCAGAATATATAACAACTCTTGCACCTGAATGAATACTTGTGTTTGATTCTACAAACACAACTTTCTTTCCCTGTGATAAAATTTCATTTTGTCGCTTTTCTAATTTATCGTAAAAATCAAGTGAAGTAAAACCATAAATGATTTCCTTATTTGATTCACAACCATCATATAGATTCATAATATCCTCCTATCCTCCAATGAAACACGTATTTCTAACTATCACTTTCAATCAAGTAATTCAGGACATTTTCAATATAAGAACATTCGACATCTATAACACATTCCTTTTTAAGTTTGCTCTGTATATCTAAAATATCTGAATCATATAGATGACTGATTCCAATTTTTTCTTTTTCATCGCAAATTTCTATTATTGTTTCAACTGTAGATACAAATATCCGCAATGAACAATCCAGGCAAATCATTCTGTTTGCCTCATCATTTGTCTGTCTGCAAGCTCTGCCATAATATCCACATATACAAGGCACATTACATTTACTTTCATCACTTGTAATATTATTTCTGATGTAATACTTTTCAAACTCCTTTTGCTTTTTGCTTGTTATAATTGGAAACATGCAACCATCTCCTTTCCCTTGAAACACGCATTTCCTAAAGTCTGAAAATCTTAGTTTCAATAGATTATAATTGAATAAGTTTGCCGCCTATTATTATCTGTCCAAAGCAACTTTGTCTTATATATAATATTTACTTTCATTGATTTGTCCAAAAAAATAAGCATTTTTTAGTACCAAACGACATGTTGAAGAAAAATAGAACATTTGCTCCTTTGTTAACAAAACTCATATTTATTATGTAATTTTTCTATAAAAAAACAATAAAGGAGGAATCATATATGAAGATTACAATTAAAGAAACCAATTTATTCAAATTTGCTAAAGAGGAGGATTCTGCTGACAAGAAATCTCTTGAGCCGGAATTTACCATAGAAGGTGCTACTCTCAAAAATTGCAAGACAAATGGATGCAAGGTAATTAAAATACCGGCAAAAGTAACTGTTATCGGCGACTATGCCTTTTACCGCAGTGATATAGAAGATGTTATTCTGCCAAATGGTTTAAAGACTATTGGTGAGGCCGCTTTCTATCAGTGCAGCAGACTTAAGAAAATCAGCTTTCCGGAGAAACTGGAGAGAATAAAACAGAATGCTTTCAGAAGCTGTACTGCTCTTGAATCAGCAGACTTTCCAAAAGAAATGCTTTACATTGAGTCGTCTGCTTTTGAAAATTCAGGTCTCAAACATGTAACTCTGCCGGAAAAATTGATCCACCACGACAGAAATGGCGAGAATATCTTTGCTGAAACTGCATTGGAAACAGTAAATATTCCAAGGAATTTCTCTTTGGAGACAGGAATGTTTGCAGACTGTCATCAGCTCGAATCAGTTAAGCTTAGCTGCGGCAAATCTGTGTCAAAAAACTGTTTTGCTGGCTGTGAAAATCTTGAGGATATTAGCCTTGACTCAATAGGCTGGTTTGGAGATGGCGCATTTAAGAGATGCAAATCTTTAAAAACAAAAGAACTTACTCTCTATCCTTATCAACATGTTCGTTCCGACGTATTTGTGGAATGTTCATTTGAGAAAGTCCACATTGAGAATGTAGATGGACTGGGTACAGGTGTCTTCAAAAAATGCAGTCTGTTAAAGGAAGTCACAATTAACACTCCAAAGGCAGATTCATTAATAAACATGGGCACATTTGAAGGATGCTCAAATCTTGAGACGGTTACTTTCACTGACGAAGCAGACACAAACATCGTCAGTATCGGTGAATATGCTTTTTCTAGCTGTGAAAAACTTACAAGAATAAAGCTACCAAAGAATTTGAAACGCATAGCTTCATTTGCGTTCCATTGCACTGGATTAAGCAGCATTACATTTCCTAAAAACCTTAAAGGCATTAACGAAGGTGCTTTCTCGTATACAGACCTTGAAGAAATCAATATTCCTGACTCAGTTGATTTTCTGGGTAAAGGAGCTTTTAATGGCTGTATAAAACTCAAAAAAGCACATCTGTCAAAACGCCTGACAACAATCCAGACAAACTGTTTTATAGAATGCAAAGAGCTTTGCGAAATAACCGGTATTGAAAATGTCAGAACCATAGACTGCCGTGCGTTTGCAAGATGCCGCAGTCTTAAGGAATTTAATTTTTCAAACATCAGTTCCATCGGAAAGGACGCTTTTGAATACTCAGGTCTGGAAAAGATTGAATGTTCTTCCAGCCTCATGAACCTCGGAAAACAGGCGTTCGCTGGATGCATTAATTTAAAAAGAGCAGACTTAAGCAGATGTATGGATCTGGGGAAAATTCCTGAAGAGTGTTTCAATGACATTGACAATGAGCTGAACCTAAAACTTCCAGCCAAAGCGCTCACTTTTGAAAGGCGCTGTCTGCACGGACTTAAGCTGGACCACCTCATTATTTATCCGGGTTCATATCTCATAGAGTTTGCACTGTATGGCGTAGAAACCCAGACACTTGAGTTTCTGCCAGTCAAAGATGAAAACTGTGTGCAGACACGTCTATATACAGGCCATGAACTTGCTGGCACAAAAGTATATGAACTGATTGTTCCGGATTACATGTATAACAAATACAAAGAGATCTGGGATAAAATGTAGTAAACAAAAGAAAGAGTGGCATTACTGCTGCTCTTTCTTTTTATGCAAACACCATATTTATACATATCATAATCAAATTAATAATAAAGGAGGACAAAAAATTATGATTAAAACAACAGAAAACGTATTAAGAAATAAGGAAGGTTTACCTGCTGGAGCACCTGCAGATTTGTCTCTTGACGATGAGAGTTATTTTGAACTCTTATCAAAGTCAGCAGAGGACCTGCCAAAGGAATTCTTCATTACAAAGCAGGACTCAGAGTATGAGGCCAACTGTGACGTAGTCCGTTTCAATGGTACCACAAAGGAGCTTAAAGAACTCATGTGTGGTATTGTTGATGACGATATCACGGCAATGCTCAAAGAGGATGAGGAACCTGTGCAGTATACTTCGTCAGCAAAGCATGTTAATGAGTTTGCTGCTGGCAAGTATGTTGCAAACGTGACATATTCTAACAGTCATATCGTTACCATAATGGCAATTGATATGGGAAGTGTTAGAGAAATTTCTCTATAAACAAAAAAATACCAGCATTTTGTTGCTGGTATTTTTGTATGCACTCAATTGTTTAGTGAAGTAAAGTGTGAAAGAAAATAATTATATAAGCATGATAATATTACTTGCCAATACTATACAGACATATCCGATAAATGACAGTCCGCCACCGCAAAGTATCAGAAATATGTTTTTGACTTTGCAAACAAGCCATAATGAAAAATTCCTGATCTATTATTTTAATCATGTGCTTTTTTGGTTACATACATTTTTCTTGGATAAACATTCTGCTTTATCACACAGCATTCATCTGGCACCGTCTGCGAGTGCTCAAACTGTTTTTTCAACAATTTATCCTTTTCCGCATATTTTCTAAAATACTCTCTATCCGACTCACGATTTGTTCCCATCAAAAGAAACGAATCCATACGATTTATTAGATTATTAATCATATCGTCTCCAGAATACTGTAAATTATATTTCTTTTTAAGATCATCAACATGCGCTGTAATTATATCAACATTTGATATTTTTCCTTTATTAAAACAATCAACAAAAGTATAAAATGCCTCTATATATCCCATTTTATCCAGTTTGTTAAAAATATAATGATACTGATTGTTTTCAGATTTCAAAGTATATCTAAATAACTGTTCTATCAGTATTGCGTTCAAAATATCATAATTTTCGCTGTTTACTGTAGAATTAAGGATAATGGCTTCATCTCCTGCATAAGTTCTAAATATATCATCTATTGTGTCCTCTGATGTAAACTCAACAAAATCATCAGTCAGTAAATTCTGCATAAATTTATAACTTAGAATAATACTGTCTTCTCTTTCTTTGTCAGAAAACATTCCATGTGTTACCTGATATGCCGTTATTAATGTTTTATATCCAGAAGACTTAACCAGTTCATCAAAATAAGCAATGCCATGATCAGGCTTTTCTACCATATCACACAAAAGATTGTAAATCTTTTTAAAAGTGCACTCTTTTATTTTGTTTGCATTTGCTACATATGCAACAACTTCGGAAAACATTTCAGAAACTACTTTTTTATTTTCATCATTTACGATAGCAAAATCATCTAATTTTTTATTAATTATATTACATATACTATACAATTCGCCAAAATTTTCCATATGCGCAAACGGATTATATTTAAAAGGTCTTCCGCTTAATGGGGTTTTGTTTGTTACGGCGGTTTCATAATCTTCTTTCGTATGAATCTGAAGATCAGACATGCTTATTTCTGTGAATTTGCGTTCACTCTTAGTAAATGGAGATGCTTCATGGGGGTCCCAATAGTAATATGGACAAAGGGATGTTGTAGAAACTATGAATAATGGATGTTCCTTATCCGCTTTACTTATGATTGGAGTGATATATCCATATTCAGCTCCTGTTCCGTTTATAGCGATTACAAAGTTTTTCTTAGAATCTGGTACATTGAAGTATGGTGTTGTTGGTACAGATAAATGATTAAATATCATATAGTCCTCCTTGAAATATCGAATTTGTGATGTATACACATTATTTTTCATTGACGCTCCCCGAATCTAAAGGTTCGGGGTTTTACCAGCTAAATTATAAATTTCCCTGTTTTCCATATTGTCTCTGTCCATAGTATTATTCCTTTCCATAAATACATTTTTACTTTATAATATTTACTTTTATTCATTTGTCCAAAGAATACTGGCAAAAATTTTCAGCATTAATTTGTACTTTAAATTTTCCTTATTCGCCAGTAAAACTCATCTTTATCCTGTAACTAATTTTCATATTTCAAATAATAATAAAGGAGGACAAATTTATGAAGATTACAACTTACAAAACAAATAAAAAGGTTCAGGAGGTACCTGAGTCAAGCACAGAACGAAGAGTTGTTGATGGTTTCTTTTTAACAATTGCTGACGGTGTTCTTGTTGACGTTGAGGACAGCAGCACAAGTTCAGATGTACTTACAATTCCTGATGACGTGAAAGCTATCGACGAACAAGCATTTGAAGATGTCTGTGTAAAGGAGGTAATTTTACCAGCTGGTCTTGAGAGTATCGAGGATGAGGCGTTTAAGAATTCAGCACTTGCAAAAATTGATCTTACAAATATTAAATTTCTTGGCAACAAAGTATTTGAGTTTTCAGAACTTAGAGAAATTACATACTCAAAATATCTGACTTACATTCCAGAAAGGTGTTTCAGAGGATCAAATCTTACAGAGTTTGAAGTCCCAAAGCAGGTGACAACCTTAAAAACTGGTTGTTTTGAAGGCACGAATCTTAAAAGAATTGATCTCTCAGGGATTACTCTTTTAGGTGACGGAGACTTTTTTGACTGTTTCAAGCTAAAAGAGATTATTCTGTCAGAGGCTATCACTGAAATCCCTGACAACTTCTGCCGCAGATGTCAGTGTCTTGAGAAGATTAATCTCTCTCACGTACAATTCATTGGCACAAGTGCTTTTTCTGAGTGCAGCAATCTGGATGCCGGAAACCTGTCAGCAAAAATTGATCGGCATGCGTTCGAGGGCACCGCTGTCAGAAATCTTGACATCAAAGATATTTCAGAGCTTGATGAAGGTGTTTATCAGAATTGTGAAAATCTTGAGTCAGTAACAATCAGTGGTGACAGAGTAATTCCTGATAGATTATTCTCAGGATGTAAAAATCTTAAGAATGTAACTATTGATGAAGGTATTACTGCTGTTGGAGACTCAGCTTTTTTCAAAACTGCTGTCGAGAAGATTATTCTTCCATCAACGGTAATTGTAGTCAGATCTGATGCCTTTAGGGAGTGCAGACAGCTCAGAGAAGTTATCTTAAATGATGGTCTTAAGACTATTGCAGAATCTGCTTTCAAGCAGACAGAAAACTTGTCTGAAATCAGCATCCCTGACAGCGTAAAGCACATTGGTTCTGGATGTTTTGCCTGTTCAGGCATCAAAAGTGTCAAACTCCCGGAGAACAGTGCATTTACAGCAATTCTTTGGGAAACATTCTTTGGCTGTAAAAATCTTGAGACAGTCAAGCTTCCAGACAGTGTAAATGTCATTGATTATTATGCATTCAGTGAATGTACATCATTGAGGAGTATTAATCTTGACAAGGTACAGATGATTGGTTCATCAGCCTTTGCAAAAACAGCGCTTGAATATATAACACTCTCTGCCAGAAAAATTGGTTCAGGGGCATTTGCTCAGTGCGAAAATCTCAAAAAAGCTGATTTGTCAGGCATTGGTACTAAAAAAGTAGATTCACGCTTATTTTTTGAGTGTATGAATCTTAGCAAAATCAGTCTGCCAAAGAACCAAATAAAAATATTTAGTGACGACTGTTTCTGTCACACAGCGATAAGGGAAATCACCTTTGACGTTGACAATGTGATAGTCGGACCAAATGCTTTTGGAATGACAAATCTCAAAAAAATTGTCATCAGCGAAAACTGTAACGACATCCTATTCCAAGACTATGCTTTTCGTCAGGCAGAGGTCGAGGAATTTGTAATCCCGGATTTTCTGGAAAAGGTTATCAACCATGACCTTGAAAGAATATTCTAAACAAAAAAGAGACTGGTTCGAAAAACACCAGTCTTTTTTATTATCTACAAGCAAACTCCACCTTTATCATAGTTCATACAAATAAAAATAAAGGAGGAAAATTTATGAACAATATTACAATCAATATTCCAAGAGGAGCTGCTGCCATCATTGATACGCTCCAGAACAATGGTTTTGAGGCCTATCTTGTTGGCGGATGCGTCCGTGACAGTATACTGAAGCGCCCGGTTCATGACTGGGACATTACTACATCGGCAACACCTGATGAGATGAAGAAAGTGTTTTCTGACACCAAAATCATTGAAACCGGTATTAAACACGGCACTCTCACTATTCTGTCTATTGACGGATTCTATGAGTGCACAACGTACCGCATTGACGGTGCATATTCTGACGGACGTCATCCTGACATGGTACGCTTTACCAAATCACTTGCTGAAGACCTAAAACGCAGGGACTTCACAATCAATGCAATGGCGTACAATGACAAGAAGGGGCTCATTGATTTATTCGGCGGCAGGCTTGACCTTATGGACCATGTTATCCGCTGCGTAGGCAATCCTGAGGACAGGTTCAAAGAAGACGCACTCCGTATCATGCGTGCACTGCGGTTTGCTGCGCAGCTTGAGTTTGACCTTGAAATAAAAACAAAGGTTGCGGCATTCCAGATGAGCGATACTTTAACCAAGGTATCTGCTGAGCGTATTAACAGCGAATTCTGCAAAATACTTACTCAGACAATGGGCAGACAAATAATTAATGATTACAGGGAAATCATTGCCGTATTCATTCCTGAAATCAGGGACATGTTTGTTTTTGAGCAGAACAATCCATATCATATGTTCAACGTCTGGGACCACACAATTGAAGTACTCGTAAGAGCAACTCTCTTCATGGATCCAAACAGTCTGGTATTAGTCCTTGCGGCGTTTTTCCATGATATTGGAAAGCCTCACAGCTATCAGGATGGTCCTGACAGCATAAGACACTTCTACGGACATGCAGCAAAGTCTGCTGAAATGACTGACAACATTATGCGCCGCATGCGTTTCAACAACAGCATCAGGGAGCAGGTAGTCACTCTTGTCAAATATCATGATGCCGACATTAAGCCGGAAGCAAAGTATATTAAGAGATGGCTCAACAAGCTTGGCAGTGAATCTCTATTAAAATGTCTTTTCATGCTGAAATACTCTGATATAAGTGGTCAGATAATAAAAGGCAGAACTGAGCGTCTCAAGGAAGTAGACAATCTGTTTGCAGTTCTTCATGACGTGCTCGAACAACAGACATGTTTTTCACTTAAGGATTTAGCCGTTAACGGAGATGACCTTATTGCGGTAGGTATGAAGCCGGGCAAGGAAATAGGGGCTGTTCTCAATCAGATGCTTGAACTTGTTTTAAACGATGAGTGCGCAAACGATAAGGATGCACTACTTAAAGCTGCAGGCATTGAGTAAACTAAAAAGGAGTGACCATTTCGGCCGCTCCTTTTTTTCTTGTTAAAGCTGATTGTACAGCTGCGTGATTATCTGGTTGATATTGCTCCCTTGCATGTAACCTATTTTCAAATTATTCTTTCTTGCCATGTGCAAATACTTGTAATAAAAAGCGTGACATATATGTTCTGCACAGAATACCGTCAAGTCCTGATTAACAAGCTTTGACAGCGGAATGTCTGACCTTACTTCCGTTGCAGTATATGTCCAGTCAGGAAATTCCTGTTTTAAATAATTGACAAGGTTTTGATGTCCGCCGATTATTGTAAGCCTCTTATTTTTAAGTGCTTTCTTCATATTCTCAATGTTGTTTTCAGCGGTTTCTGTTTCGCTTTCCTTATCCAGTTCATATACAAACGAACGTAATGCTGCAAGTTCTTTCTTATCATCAGCACTCTCATACTTAAGCTTGTCCAGTTCTCTCTGAAGCGACTTGACCTTTTTATTTTCTCCTCTTAATGAGCCAATCTCGCTCTCCTGCATCTTAACCTGTGACTTGAGTTCATTTATCTGCGCAATCAGATCCGTTCTGTCATCAAGCTCATCCGGTTTACAATCATCCGGTTTAGCTTTGTCCTTATTATCAACATCTTTGTCTGCAACCATTGGTTTATAAAGCTTGCTGTGATTATCGTCATTGAATAAAAAACAGTTATCCGATATCGCACTCAGATTACTAGCAAAAACTATCTGCATCATGAAATTAATAAATGAGGCCATCATAAGCTCATTGAGCATTTGGAAACGTTCATCATCAGAAGCTTCTTTTACTATCTGTGGATCAGTGTAATCATACTCATAATCCGGATCACTTAACGCATTTGCCACAGCTTCCATGGTATTTATAGCAAAAATGCTGCCATCCCTGAACCACTTGTCAACAATATCCATGTTATAAAATTTTTCGTTAACAGAAAAGTATCTGTAAGCAGTATTTCTTATGCAGGACTTAATGGTTGTTATATCCTTTTTGTATGTAGTAAGATACTTGTTAACAATGTTTTCTGCAATGGAAAGATTGCTGTCAAATGCTTCACAGTCCTCATCATGATAATCATCATCATATATTTTAGAATATTTCTCTTTTGGAATGCTTTCCCGCAAATGCTTGTTTGTCAGTTTGCATATTACTTCAAAATTACAATCTTTTTCTATTTCAATTCCAAGAAGTCTTGATATGATGATAATTCTTGCTGCCGAACCGTCAGACATATCATCACCCAGTATATCAAATATGTCATAACCAGTTAGTTTTGAAAAACGCTTGATACTGTTATATTCTTTCTTATGAAATGTTCTGTGCAATGCAATCAGCTGCTTCTTGCAGAACTCGTTGCCAAGTTTTGTGCCATAGTACAAATAATGAATAATCATCAAAGTAAACTGGTCGCCAATCATATTGATATTGTAAGATGCTTTGTCATAATCGCCTGTAAAATAATCAATTGCATGCAGTTCATCTTTCTTTTCATCAACCTGTCTGCAAACATCAGCACAATTTGCAAAGAAATCCTTTGCGATGTCAGAAATCTCAACCCTCAGATCGCCAGTGATAAATTCGTTTACAAAAGAAAACTCAATGCCAACCTCTGAAGCAGACTCATTTTCAAGGCTCAGGTCCTTTATATATTTTGCTCTTTCTTTTCTCTCTGCCAGCCATTTTTCCATGTCGCTGCCCGTATTGTTAACTTTTTCCTGCATGCTGCTTGGAAGATTGCTGACTAAATCAGTTTTCATCATAATGTTTCCCCCTCTACTGTACTACACCAAACCTGTCAAACGGATAATACCGCAAACCTGCTTTTGCCTTAATCGCATCTCTTTTTACGTATGTATGCTTCCACTCTCTTGCATCAAATGAATTGTTTCTGTTGTCACCTAAAAGCAGATATGAGTCCTTTGGCACATTAAATGTATATGGTCCATTATCATTTGTCCATTTTTCATCCTTAAGGTATGGCTCCTTTAAGCATTTTCCGTTAACATACAATTTGCAGTCCTTAATTTCAACCTTTTCGCCCGGCAGCCCAATAACACGCTTAATATATTCTTCACCAGTATCAGGTGCATTGAATATGACAATGTCTCCTCTGGCAGGATCGTGCTTGTTGTAATAAAGTCTGTTGGCAATCAGCTTGTCTCCTGTCATAATGGTATTTTCCATTGATGCGGATGGAATATTTGCATTAAGAAATACATACTTTCCAAGAATAACAGCAAATATTACTGCAATCACAATAACAATAAGAGATTGGCCAACATCCTTTAAAAGCTCAGAGTGTTTTTCTGCAAATGCTTTAATGTTCTCAGTATTCATTATTTTTTCACACCTTTCGTATATAATATTTACTTATATAATATGAAAAACAATGAATCTGTCCAAAAGAAAGAGCTGCTTTTTTTTTGCAGCTCTCTCATTAATATGCTAATTTATTTTGAACGTCTCAGTATCATATACCTGCGAAGTATCGAAGTTAATTACAGTATTATAAATTACCATTCCAAACTGTTTAATACCCAGCATTTTCGCTGCTTCATAAACATATGGCAGAACTGGTTTAACAGTATTCCTACCGTCAAAAGCGTCTTCCAGTTCAAACATTACATATGCATTTCTGCTGTCTTTTTCAAGCAGAGAACATGGCTCATAATAGTAGAAATCCTTTCCTGCTTTTTTCCTTAAAATCTCAGCAATGATGTCATAGGCACTATAAACATCAACACCCATCTCCTCAGCATATGCAGCAACTGCATCATTAATATCTATGCCTGCTGTAATATCCTGATACATTTTTGTCTTTTCCGAGGTATCGCAGTATACATCCTTATATTTTGTAAAATATTCCACAAAACCTTCTGGGATGATGTCAGGATTAACCTCAAATCCAAAACCAAGCGCCTTTGTCGGCACAGACTTAAGGTCAGAAAAACAAAAGATTTTGCTAAGCAGGTTTTTGGCAGCAGCTTTTTCTTCTTTTGAAGTAAGTACTGTGGATCCAATGATGGTGCATAATCCTACAGATGCGGAACCTGTAAACTTGCTCATGTCATAATTCCAATTTGCATATCCCATACAGATAATATGACCATTTTTGGTTTCAATGTATGGAAATGAGAAATATGTTTCTGCGCTGCACTTATCAGTCTTCCATGTGACCTTAACTGATGCAGTTTTAATGTCATCACTGTCATCTCCGGTGTCAATATAGCTGACTGATGCTGACGGCGTGTGACCTGTAACAAATGCTTCGAGCTTTATTATTACATCTTCAAGGTTCTTGTTTACAGCAGGTACTCCGTCAACAGGCACTGAGAAAACAAAGAAATCACTTATGTCATCTTCCAGTCTGTTGATCAGCTCCTCATCACCTGGCGCATCATATCCACATGCTTCCATAAGCTCTGAATATTTAACATTTGTCATGTTGGCAGCGAATACTGAAAGTGTCTGTGTTCTTGGCTGGGAAATCACCTCATCATTAAGCATCCTGTTAATTGTAACCGGCGACATCTTTACCTTTTCTGCAAATTCTTTCTGTGTACGTGAGCCAATGCCTCTTCTCAAAAGCTCTCTGAATTTTTCCTGATTGAATGTTCCCATAGTGTTTTACTTCCTTTCTGTGTGTTGGTTTTATTCCTTCTACTATACAATGGACACGTTACAGTCCAAATGACGAATATTTGTAAAAAACATTATTGATAATTAATTTATTATTTACATTTATTCTTTATGTTAATGACAGTATAATATATTAATTAACATATGTCAATAGGTAAATTAACTTTTTATATTAATTATTTTATAATGTTAATCAAATGATAAGGAATATGGTATTTGACACAGAAACGTTGGTAACAAATATTTGTTAATGATACGGGACTGGTAACAAATAATCGTTAATAAATGAAAGGATTAGTAACGAATATTTATTAACGGTATATTCGTCAAAGGAACAAATTTGTTTACAGACACTTCTGCTACCACCAATTTGTTACCACCAATCCGTTAACAAAGCATCATTGTATATATCCATTTACATCCACATAGCAATTTTTGGCACTTTTTTGTTAACAACATATCCGTCAAAGAAATAAACCTGCTTACAGACATTTCTGCTACCACCAATCCGTTAATAAAGCATCATTGTATATATCCATTTACATCCACATAGCAATTTTTGGCACTTTTTTGTTAACGACATATCCGTCAAAGAAATAAACCTGCTTACAAACTCTTGTCAGTACCAATTTGTTAACAAAGCATTACTGTATATATCCATTTACAAAGGAACGCGGTACTTTCGCATTCCTGCGTAGCACCTACATAGCAATTTTTGGCACTTTGTTAACAGATCATGAACAGCTACTGCTCTCATCTTCATTGTCATCTCTAAAATCCATATATATAGAAGTAAAAGCAAACAACACAGACAATGGTCTATATAGAAAGGATACAATTATGGCAGCATTAGAAGATATGGGTGGACAGGCAACCCTGACAGCCGAAAGTAAATTAATGGAATGGCTCATTAAGCAGGCGGACTTATTAAAACTCGCTACAATGATTAACATGAATGATGAACTTACAAAATGGGTAAAAGACGGGCATGAACTGGCACAGCCGTTTGAGGTTCCGGCGGAAATATCAAGCGAATTTGAAGATTTATGTAAGCAGCAGGAAATAGCATTTTCACAGCTCAATTATGACAGCAAGGATTATCCGCTTGCAGATCCTTCGGAAACAGGTGTTATGGTATATACCTGTAAGCAGTGTGATCGTGATCAGGCATATCGTATAGCAAAAGCCTGTGAAAAGAAGCTCAATAAAGAAAAGAACTTTGAGCTTACAGCAGATACTATTAATGAGGAATTTAACGGCATCGAGACAAATATGCTGACAAATCTTACAAATGTGGAAGCTGACATTCTGCAGAAAGAAATGGCAGCAAACAATATTTATTCAGCAAAACTCTACAATGCCGAAACAAAGACATATGCAGTGGAAATATCTGCACAGGACATGGAGGAACGTACATTTAAGGATGAAATGACACCGCTCGAGCGTTCAATGGCCGCATCAGTATTGAAACTGTCCAATCCTGCTCTCATGGAATATTTAAACAGAAAAGATGCCGCAAGGGAAGCTGCTTCAGGCGTCATTGAACAGGCTTCACACAATACTGAAATTGCACAGATAATTGCAGATCCTGAACATCAGGGCCACAGGTTTATCATCAAGGACAGTAAAGCTGTGTTTATGATAGATAATACAGCTGTAAACACATATGACCTTGCCAACAAAAAAGATAAGGAGGCATGTCTTGGCAGCATTGCAAAATATGACACTCTTGTTGTTACGACTGAACAGAAATACAATGAAGAACGGAAGAATAATTTCAGCAACTTCGAACAGCTTGCAAAGAAAAATGCCGAAGCACGTATTCTCAATGTCAATATTGACGATGTGGCAAAGGAACTGGAACGAAAAGACCTTATTGACTTTACTATTCACAAGAGTGACCAGCCTATAGATGATCCGTCAAAACCTGAAATTTTACAGGGACATGATTTTGCGCAGAAGGAATTCCGTCTGGAGCGTACTGATGAAGTAAGAGACATTATTGGTAAGATTTCGCCGACAAATGGTCAGGAAACAGATTTAAACCAGTATGACAGGGACGATCTGACATTTAAGAATGACGGTTCAGTTGAAGTAAAACAGAAAATCAATCTTGATCTTGGCCAGAACGTTGAAGAACTTGTAAATAACGCTCAGAATGTACTTACAAGGTTTGGTATCTCACAGGCAAAGGAACATATGGAGGTAACAACAAAAATCAACCAGTACGCTGTTGCCGGAGAAGCTCTTGCAAAAGGTGGATATGAAATAGGACAACTTGATGACATTGACCTTGAGAAGGTTGCAAGGGATTATGAGGACAGAGAAAATATAGAAAACGCTTATTACAGCGAGAATCATGATTATGACTATGTTAACGGTGATGTTCCAATGCCGGAAGAAATGGTTGACGTGCAGATAAAAGATGATATGTACGAAAATATCGCTACAGGCGAATCAATGACATATGAGGAAGCAATGAATATGCTATCTGAGGAAGAGCCTGATCTTGACGATAATCTTGCAAACGGACTGCTTGATGAAGATGGACCTGCTGCAATTGCCGGTGAAGATATTTGGGCTGGTGATGATGACGAAGATATTGAGTACGATGATAGTTACGACGATTTCATGTTCAACTAGATGTATGGAGAGACTGGTATTATGCCGGTCTCTTTTTTATGCACAAAAAAAAAGAGGAGCTGAATAATTCAGCTTCTCTTCTTGTTTACCACCTGACGTTTAGATAAATCTGGGCACATTCATCCAGAATACCATATGCCAGATAGGTTCCTGCAAAAACTATCGCAAGAATACTGGCTGTAAACCCGGCAGTGCATATTTTCTTTGCATTATTGCGAAAGAATTTATACGCCTTGCCGTTTTTATGCAATACTGCTGCCAGCTTGTCTGCTGCATCAAATACAACACTGACAATAGTACCTGCAATAAATAGTACCGCAAAAATCACTGCAAGAATGAGTGCTTTGATCATGCTGCCTGACCTCCTTCCGGCTTCCAGTCTTTGTCGCCAAGAATAAAACCAGCATTCTTAACGTCCTCTTCGTAATTAAAAAGGCCATCAAGAAACAGGCCTTTGACCAGCCAAGCAAGTTTCATCACATCCTCAGGAACCTCGGACTCATTAAAAAATCTGTTTTCTACTGGAAGATAGAAAACCCTTGCATAAGGCTTATAGGCACCAAGAAGCTGGTGGGTATAAACCTTTATAGTGCCGTCAGTGATGAGTTTGTTGAGGTCACTCTCAGTAATCTCATAACAGCCATGAGCATTTTCCACGCTGTCATCATCGACGATATATTCCATGACAATGTTGTCCGGAATTTCAAACTCAAGTACAACTACAGAGTTGTAAGTTGAACCAACGACTGCTGCTGCTATTTGAGCATTGCCTACAGCTGTTTCAAAAGCTTCCCTGAGCTCATCTTCAAAGTCCTCAGCATATTCCTGTCGCTCCTTATCAGAATAATCCCAATAATCCTGTCCTACTGACGCTATATAGACACGGGTACTGTCAGAAACCAGCCAGTTGCTGACTTTGCTGTTAAAACCTTCATCGTGAATAATTCCTTCAAGCCCTTCAATACTTGTTCCGTGATAAAATTTCATATGCTTGTCCTCCTTTATTTTATTTTTGATATATGAAATCTGTAATAAAGGTGGAGTTTGTACATAAAAAAAGGACAGCTGAAGCCATCCTTTCCTTAGTGTTTTTCGTATATCACATATTTTCAGATACATCAATCTCGATGTCATTCAACAGAGTTTTTTGCTCTGTCTGAAGTGCATCATACAGTTTATTGAACGCCAGACATGCATCAAGTGATAATTCTAAAACACTTTTATCCTGCGACTTACCGATTTGAGAATGAAGTTCACTGATGTTGCGATACAATGTTTTTGCAGTATACATTAATTCTGTCAATGTTTGTAATTGCTGAAATTCCTCAGTATCAATGCCCGTTTCCATTAATTTCATAATTCAAATCTCCTTTAATTAATATCTGTATATGTGTTTGAATTGGTGTATACCAATTTTTACTGCAGCTCTCTTAGATTTCCGAAAACATTGAACTTTTGTCCGCGTCTTCATCGTCATCAGCTTCAAAGTCAGAAATCTTTTTAGGAATTACATTAAACTTCATTCCCAGTGCATCTAAAAACGCAAGTGCACCTTTACGGTTGTCTGTATCAAAGAGATTTGTAACAACTGACTCAAAAACTGCATTGCATATTTTCTCCGGGCCAAATCGCTGATGCAGTTCATGCTGCGTTTTATACGGACTATTGTCGATAATAGGAATTGCAAGCAGGTCATTTGAATCACAGTCGTAAATTCCTCCGTCAGGGACAACAGCAATACCCCAGTCAACAGTACCATCCTTATGTCTGCCTGACACAAATCCAAGTTTCTTATCGAGAATGGCTGTTGTTATGGTTTTTATAAAAGACAGTCTCAATTCATCATTATTAAGGATCTGCTCTATTAATTCATCAAACAGTTTGAAATCTCTTGCACACTGCAACGCAATAAGTCCGTCAACAAATTCCTCTGTCTCTCTGATACCGTCAATAATCAGCTTTGCAACACCGAGTTCGTTTAAATAAATAAGATCAAGTCCATAATTCACAGATGCATCATCAAGCAGGATATTTTGCAGGCCATCCATGCTATCAAACTCGACTGTAAAGAAATTCTCTGACAGAAACTTCATTCCGGGTTTAGCACCATCTGGCAGCATGTCTCCTCGAAAAGCTGTCAGAAGCATGAGAATTTTAATGAGAAAGACGGAGTTACCGAAAACCTTAATTCTTTTTATGCTTTTTTCGTTGTCAAAAGCCAGATGAAGAATATCAATTACATCTGCATCTTCGTTAGCAGCAGCTTCAAGGCTGTTTTTAACATCAAGAAATGTTGTAATGATTTCGTCATTATTATCCGTCAGGACTTCCTTGTGCATGAAATCATTTATGGTATTAACTTCTTCTTTTGTGAACGGTTTAATGTTTATACGCATGATATGTTTCCTTTCGTATGTATGCCCATTTGTTTTCTATATATATAATATTCCGTTTTTAAAATATGTCCAAAAAAAAAGAGGATGTTTCTAAACATCCTCTTAAATGTAATTACTGCTTATTCTTTGGTATTTTCTTCTGCTGCGGTGTCATGTGAGACTGTTCTTTTGGCAGCTTGTTATCTGCCGGAACACTATCTAATTCTGTCACAGTTTCCCTTACTGCATTTTCAGCAAGTTTTCCGCCAAAATCTGTTGCCACATTAATATTGTTGTTAACCTTTGCATCATATGTATTAGCTTTCATTACCTCGGTTAAATCAAAACCGGTTGTCTCTTTTACAGACTCGATGGTTTTTGCAAGTACCTGTGGCACATTATCACTAATAGTAGTCATACCACTATCCCCGGCTCCGCCGATAATAGACACCTTATCAATACTCTCAAGCGGTTTAGCGATAGCCTCTGCCATCTGTGGAAGTATCTTAATGATCATTTCCGTCATGGCCGCTTTGCCATACTTAGCCATAGCATCTGCTTTCTTCTCCATAGCCTCTGCTTCTGCCATACCTTTTGCCCTGATAGTTTCAGCTTCAGCCATACCTTTTGCCTTAGTAGCTTCTGCTTCAGCAATACCCTGTGCTTTAGCTGCCTCTGCTTCTTTCATCTTAGTAATCTTCTCAGCTTCAGCTTTCTGCTCTGCTTCATACTTATCTGCATCTGCTTTCTGAATACGAGCATACTTTTCAGCATCAGCCTGTTTCTTAATTTCAGCATCAAGCGACTTTTCACGGACTGCAATCTCTTTTTCCTTGATTTCAGCTTCCTTCTCCTGCTTGGCGATATCCGCATCAGCTGTTGCAATCTCAATGGTCTTTCTCTGCTCCTGCTCCTGAATCTCGTAAGCAGCATCAGCCTCAGCCTTTTTGATGTCAGACTGTTTCTTCAGCTCCTGCTTTTTGATCTCCAGTGCATTATTTTGCTCAGCAATGGCTGTCTCAGACGCAACTTTTGCGTCGTTGGCTTCTTTCTCGGCATTTGCTTTTGCCACAGCGATATCTCTCTCACTTTCAGCCCTTGAAATCTGTGCTGACTTGGAAATGCTTACAACACGGTCGATACCAAGGTTTTCAATGACGTTGCCGTTGTCAGTGACATTCTGAACATTGAAACTCACAATATCTAAGCCCATCTTGGCCATATCCGGTGCTGCATTTTCCTGTACTTTGTCAGCGAACTTCTTACGGTCCTGCACGATTTCCTCAAGCTTCATCTGACCGATAATCTCTCGGACGTTTCCCTGCAATACATCCACAACAGAATTTCTGATGTAATCTTCATTCTTGTTAAGGAAGTTGCTTGCTGCAAGTTTCATCTTCTCCGGATCCATGCTAACCTTGACTTTTACAGCCGAATCAATATTAACGTTAATATAATCGTTGGTTGGAACCGACTCCTCAGTTTTTACATCCACTGAAATCATCTTCAACGTGAGCTTGTCAGTTCTCTGTAAGAACGGAATCTTGATTGATGACCGTCCGATTACATATTTCGGCTCCTTTTTAAGTCCACTGATGATCACCGCTGTGTCCGTTGGTGCTTTCACATATCCTGTAATAAGAATAAGGATAATGATTACCGCAATGGCGGCTGCTACAAATATTAAGTTGTCCATGTGCATTTTCTCCTTTTAAATAATGGATTTTTTTGTTTACATATATATAGTATTCCGTTTTTGAAATCTGTCCAAAAAAAATTAGTCCTGTATCAAAAGAATATCCGTATAATGATGATCGCTTATGTCAACATATCCATACTTCAACAATTTTTCGACAATATTGTTACAGGAAAACTTGCTGATACCGACGAACATCATGCCTATATTCTGTGGCATATCCTGCTGCAGAACGGACAGTCCACTTTTATAATCCCCCTCACTGTCAACATGTGTGCAATAATGTACATTCGTTACAGCAATTACTACGTCAATGTCATTTTGCCTGAATTTTAATCGCATAATCATTCTCCTTTCTCGGCATACCAGCCATAAACCTTTTTATTCTGCGCGATGAATTTTAATACAATCTTTTCTGAATCAGGTATTTCGTTAACAACATCAAGATATATATTTTCTATGTGGCCAGTGTCAGCATCAGGTATTTGACAGTATATGCCATAACTACCATCCAGTAAAGGCGATAATAAAGGTGATATATCTTCACCTGAAAGAATCAGTCTGATACATTCTTCATCTTCGTTGGCAAACAGTGTCTTTTCTATATAATTGGCCAAAAGTGCATCTGCAATACGCCATATTCCCTGAGAAATTACTGCCAGGGCAAGAAATATACCAAATGACAACACTATACAGGATGCATTATCATGCAGGGCAAAATAGCCAGTTAATCCAAGTGCCAGTATTATAAACAAAAATGTCAGCAGCCCGGCGCATATTTGGATTTTACGGCACCAACGACACACTTTAGTATTATATTCTTTTATCTCTTCGATTTGTTCACCATCCGCTTCTGAGACAGACATTTTAATTTCAGGACTCATAATCATTCTCCTTTTACCACATCTTTCTTATATAATATTCACAAACATAAATTTGTCCAAAAGAAAAAGGCAGGAAAATTAATTCCTGCCCAAATATTATGTTTACAGATCATCATGGTCTTCATCTTCTGTTGAATTATCTTCGTCAGCAATATCATATTCAGCATTATCAACCTGATCAAATTCGCCTCTTTCGCATTTCTCTGCAATGTCATTCAAGTGGTCGTCCATTGCTTCACTAAGAGCAAGTCCCCAGCGATAAGTAAGATTATTGTCTTCAATACAGTCTGCAACAATTTCTTTCATTTCTTCAGTATGAGTGCCAATATATGAATAAATCTCATTAATTAATAGTTTCAAATTAAGCTTTGAGCTTTCAAGTGAGGTAAGAGGATAAGACTTTGTTGCCAGACTATTTACTGTACTTTTACACAGTTCCGGCGCCCTATTTTCATCAGTTTTTAGCCTAGGAGCAGCCTCTGAGGCCTTCGCAATAGATTCTGTCTGAGTATGAATGTAGTCCTTGGCAAAATCTGCAACAGCACTTTCCGGTATATCGAGTGACTCCAGTGAAGTCCAGCGTTTAATATCTTTTACGACAATACCGCTTATCTTGTCAGGAAGAATTAACGCCGGAGCGCCTGTATCGTATCTTTCAGAAAGTTTCTTAAAACTGATAATCACATTTGAAAGATCAGAATCTTCATGAAATTCAAGTGCTGCATTCTTAGGCATTGTATTGCGGGTGAATGGTGCCGTAAAATCAATTGTTGCTGTTAATACATCCAATAATGGTTCATTCAGTCCACTTTTTTCAGGAAAGACAACTTTGCTGATATTATTATTGATAGAATATTCATCTGCATTTATTATCAAATCCTTAAACTGAACTGCTGTCAGTTTTGAAAAATCAAGGGTTAGATTTTCTGTATTACAGAAAACAGACAAGTCATTATAAAACTTGGTGTTCATGTATTGATTAATCTTTGTTTCAGTAAATGTTTCAGCTTTTAATGTTGATGGAAATTCAACAGTAATATCTTTAGTAGATAAAGAAATAGTGTCTGCTTCAGATCCATCAAATACAGCAATGCCCTCAGGAATTTTAATAGTATTGCCGTTTTCTGTAAGAAATGCATCAGGATCTGTAACTCTAAGACAAAGTTCTACATTCTTTGGAATGAAATTTGGGATAGAATCATCATCAAGCTCCCATGACTCATATTTATTTCCGGGTTCACCATATTCTGCTATACAGACTTCTGTTCCCTTTGGAATAAGTTCTTCCGGAATACCAAAACCTTTATTAACTTTGAAATCTTTTTCAAACTCATGAAGATTGATGGATATAGTCCCTGCTCCAGACATGTTCTGCTGTAAATCTTTGAGCTTATCAACATCAAATTTTGTATCGTAAAATACCTTTTTAACATCAATATTTTTAAACAGCTCTGCTGACATGGAGACATTTTTCAGTGCAGTGCATCGTCTGAATACATAATCGCCAAGATGCTGCACAGAATCAGGAATATCAATTGACTTGAGTTTATTACATGCAACAAATGCGCTGTTGCCAATGCTTGTCAATGTTGATGGCAGTGAAACTTCAGTGATTGGCAGGGCTGAATAAGGTGAATACAGCTGGTCTCTTTCATCCGGATAATGCTCATATGTAATTGGATCAAGATTATCATAATAATCATCATCAAAATTACGTTCATTAAATTCATTCGCATCGCCTACAAAAAACCTGTTGTCAAAGGCATTATCATTAATAATCTCTACGCCTTCAGGAATAACAATTTTGACATTTTCTGCTTTAAAAAGACCGTTAAAAATATTATTCATATAATAACTGCTATCTTTTCGGTTGAAGTATGCTTCATCAGTTCCGCCATTAAACGGCATATTATGCAGCACACTCTGTCCATCGGCACCAATCATTTTTGCTTCCGGAAATTCAAGTACACCAGTTTTATCGTGAGCAAAAGTTTCCATCACGGTAAATGCTTCTCTCTTAATACTTTCAATAGCATCTCTTCTACAACCAAACTTCTCTGTATCCGACTTATTTGCAAGCTCTTCCAGTTCGGCTTTCTTTTCTGCGAGCAGTGCTTCAATTTCTTTCTCATATTTGCCCATTCTTTTATCCTCCTTAAAACAATAATCTGTAATAAATATGGAATTTACAACAAAACAAAAGAGCAGAAAATATAATATCTTCCGCTCTTTTGTTGTTTACATGGCAACTTCTGACCATGTACCGCCCTCATAATGCAGTAATGGTTCCTCTGTTGACTTGTCAACGATTTCGATGCATCCGGTTGCATCTATATCGTATTGTGCTATCTCAGTCTTGACAGCATCAAGATCTGTAGCAGCACACATTGGTGATATACAAATCGCTTCGCCCATGTCTCTGGCAATCTTATTTGGCCAGAGTTTAATAGAATAAAATGTCATAATATTGTTCCTCCTTTATTATTTTTTTTGATAAATATAGCATTATAAATATGGATTTTTGTGCAAAAATAAGAGCTGCCAAAAAGCAGCCCCTATAGTTAATCTTCGTCAGGAAGTCCATTTTCTGACCATTCAGGAATGTAGACAGTGAATACGTAGTCTTTCTTATCCTCTGACAGTTTTCCCTCTATCAAGAAATCTTTGTCTTTATATATGTGCAAATGTTTGGCGTCAACAAAGAAATCATGTGTATGTTCTTTTCCGCCCTTTACATATGTAATTGTGATCTTTTCTTCTGTAGCACTGTATAGCCCAAGATCATGTGTGATTGCTGTAATATCAGCAACATTATCGTCAAGAATCTGTACTGTTTCCAAATCTTTCTGAAGATTAGTCTTGCCTATATGAGGATGCTCGCTACTTTCCTTAGCAAGAATATTCAGCTCTTTATAATCATGGAATATTGTTTCTATATTCATGCCTGCGCCACCTCACTTTTTGTCTCGACATCGTCTGATACGAACGCGCCGATTTTTCTGACATGAAAAAGTCCTGGTATAATATATCCCGTGATGTCAGACACCTTGCTGCCAATCTGCCACAGTTCAGGTTCACCAGTTATCCGGTACAGAATATAAATATTCTCATCGTTCTTAACACCTGACATGTGTTTTGCTGGCTGATGCTTTGTTTTATCGAATTTCTCTGCTTTTGTGTAATCCGCATATGCTGACACAAATTCGTTAACAATTGTTTCTGTTGTTTCCGCTGCTGCACTGTAAAATGTTTCCCACGGCGCAGTTTCAAGTAAATAATATTTCATTAAATAGTCTCCTTTTTGCTTTTCTTGAAGAATGGCTCAGGATCCGGTTCACACATGACTGAAATTGTCGGATCTGAAGTTTCTGTAACCTTTTTGTCTGCTGACAAATCTTTTACAACAGTTTCCAATGATGGCGGTGTAGCCTTTTTCGCAATTGCACTATTGTTGACAATTGCATTGCTGTCACCAATATTTGATATACGTCCTGTCTCCACAAGCGCCGATACCATAAGGAAATTATTGCTTAATGCACTCTGCTGCTTGCCAGCTTCCTGTGACTTAAGCGCAAGTGCAATCAATGCGAGCTCCTCTGAATTAAGCTCAATGCGAGCTTTGCCCTTCTCATATGATGTATTTAGTATTACCATGGATATTTTCCTCCTATTTGATCATCATATTTATAATATGAAAAACTTCCATTTTGTCCAAAAAGAAATAAAAACAGCAAAATTTTCAAAGTAAACACAACACCTCTGTTGCATTTATTTCCTAGAAAGAAGAAATAATTGTCAAATTTGAATTTCCTATGATGTTATATATAGTATGAGCTATCAGAACAATTGCAACACCTTTTAGAGAATGTTGCAGTTACTTTGATGATTACTTATAAGAGAAGATCGTGAAAAATCCAAATCAGTTAAAATTTAGCTCTTTCATTCTTTCATGAATTAAAGTAATACCCATGGAATCATAGTTACCATGAATCGTAACTGTTTCGGTAAAGATGTCAAACAATATAACGTGTTCCCATTCAACCATATCATTTTCTACTTCTACAGAAGACGGATATACATATTGGTCGTCTATGTGAATCGGAGCATATCTATATGATTCTCCATCTTTATGAATTAAATAAAGACCATATCTTTCAAAAAGTATTTTTTCTGTTTTTGTTGGATTTTCATTAATATATTTCATCGGCTACCCCTTTACTACATTTTAATTGAATGCTTGAAATATCAATATATTGATTTCTATACGTTTCATAATCGTCTTCTGAAACACCATTTCTACCACACATCAATTTATAATCAATTTGCCTTACAACTTCAATTGTTTTTCCATCTTTAAACATCAAATAGCAAATATCCATACCTCGAATACAATCATTTTGCTTAATTGGTCTTTCATAGGTTGTAATCTCCCAAACTATAGCATCTTCAAGCATTTCAAATCCACTTAACTTATACCCATATGTTAAATCTTTTTCGATTATTTCATAAGGCGCTTGCCAATCTTTGCTCACATCACATTCTATTTTTCTAATACTATTGTGACTTTGCAAATACATTTCAAGAGAATTATATGCATCTAATAGGCCTTGTTTTTCTAGTGCTCTTTTTCTTTCTCTTTTTTGCTCTACAGTATAATCATAACAATACTTAGTCCATTCAGCTTCATTTACAATACGTTGCATTCTGACGTCATAAATAATACTTTCTGAATTTTCATTATTAAAATTATTTAAAGATATATAATCCTCTGTAATATGACAAGTTTTGCCTTTTATATCATCTGGTTCAAATACAGATAATGCTTTATAAAAAGAGTTATCTACAAGTGGTCTGTTGCAATTATAATTTCCTGACGAAACATAACTATTTTGTACAATATGATTTATTGGAATTGGAATTTGTATGTCCTTTTTATTACACTCAAATATCGTAATATCTGTTGGTTTAATGTGAATTTGAGTTTTTATATCATTTAGAAGATTTATATATAAATGATTAAAATCTTCATTTATTCTAACTATATTTACAACATTTTCTTTTCTTGTAATATGTTCAATCCATCCACCTAATTTAACAAAAGTATTGTAATCATAACAATATTCCGGCATATTTCTTATTTCTATATACCCGTCATCAACTACGGTAACATGACGAATTAGAATGACCACACTCTTATTATCAAAGCCAAATGAATAATCCCATCTTGTTTTAGAATCTAATGCTTTTTGCTCTGTATCATATAAAATGTGTTCTGGGATATGTATAACGAAAGCGTTATTTTCATTACAATCTTCATTTTGTGGATATATATTCGCCTTAATAAAAGCTCTATATTTTGCCATAAGTAATCTCCCTATCTCTTATTGACGTTCTCCAAATCCTAAAGATTCAGGAATTCTTGTTTCTAAAATCTCGTTTCTACATTCCGCCCCGGTCAGAGCTTTACAAACTGGTTTGTTTTGTAATCATATCTTTCAATACGCTGTTCTTTATACCAAACAACAAATACATCCAGTTTATAGTCAATGCCAAGGTTTATCATGTTCATGGTACCTTTGCATCTGTTGTTAGCAAAAGCAATCAACACGCCATTGTTTGAAGAGCTTGAAGATGCATACTCAGCCATTTGCCTATTGCGGACATTTCCTGCATTTTTACCATATAATTTCCAGTCAGCTGGGAATCTCTTTACAGGAATGTTGTAAGTTTTTGCAAAGTTCTCGCCCATTATGTCAGCGCCCCTGCATGTACCACTTATTATTTTCACATCACTGTATGCAATTTTCTTGTAAGCAAATATCCAGTTACAAACCTTGTTAAGTCTATACTGGTCAATAAATTCTCTGCTTCCTGCAATTATTGTGAGTATGAGTTCTTCTTGGAATTTCATATTGTTTCCTCCTTTATTTATTTTTATGAATACTATAAAGATGGAGTTTGTATACAAAAGACCAAAATGTCTTTATACATATCAAGGTCGTTGCGAATTTTTGCACTCTCATCAACATTTCTTGATGTTTTCAGTAAACACATTTATTTCATTGCATAACTTATTTATTTGTTGGATATAGTCTTTTGCATATTTTACATTCATTTTCTCACTCTCCTAGTATAATAATGGTGTAGTCAATCAAGACTACTTGGTTAATAAGTTTCTGTAAATCAGATAACAAAAGAAGGGATTCTTCCTTCATCAGATGTTATCCATAATAATTATCATGTCTGACGGTTCCTGATAGACACCAGATAAAACATAAGGTATTATCTCTTAGGATAGGACAAAGAATGTTCACCTCCTTGGGAAGTCACTTCTGTGACTGATACCTGCAATAAAGTCAATTAGTCCATTCGACAGGGTTTTATGTTTTAGCTGGTTGGGAGCCTGAAGGCCATACCCGAATAACACGCTAGGTTGTGTACCTGCCAGATTGGAAATGGATTCCTATCAGAAAGGGGCTATTGCTCATGTCAAACAAAGTTATTTTTAATCTTGATGAACTATTCATCTCTGTTGGTATTGATGTCGGTGCTGATTTCTCATGGATGTCTATAGCACTTCCAAACCAACAATTCGTAGGAAAACCTTACAAAATCCTACATAACAGTATTGATTCCCTTACAACCGCTGTTTCTAAAATAAAAGAAGCAGAAGAGTTGTATTCTTTGGAAAGTCGCATTTTCCTCGAATCCACGGGAATTTATCATTACCCACTCTTCTGCTATCTTCGTGATAAGGGTTTTAACTGCTCGGTTATTAATCCTATCATCACTAAGAATAGCACAAATATCAACATACGAAAAGTACATAATGATCGTTTTGATTCTAAAAAAGCTGCTTTGGTTGGTTTGAAACCTGATTTAAAGGTTTCACTTATGCCTTCAGATCTTGCTCTAAACTGCCGTAACCTATGCCGTGAATACTACGATTTAATGGATAATCGCAGTGCCTATGTGAATAAGCTTCAGGGTGAATTACGCATGGCGTTTCCACAGTATCTTGGCATCTTTTCCAAGGTTACTATCAACACTTCTCTTACATTATTGGAGACTTATACCTCTCCATCAGCTTTTCTTAAAGCAGACAAGCAAGAGATTATTGATATCATCAAATCCACAGCTCGATTTGGGCTTACATATGCTCAAAATAAGTATAATGCCATAATTCAGGCGGCAACTGATGCAAATCAGTTTGGTTACATCATAGACAGCAACATCAAGCGTATTCGCCTTTATATCAGCTTCATACGTAAATATGATGAAGAAATCAACAGCATTCTTGAATCACTCCACGAGCTTGTTGATGCTAATGAAGATTCTGACTTTGTCAAGCAGATTCATTTGATTGAAACTTTCAAAGGTGCTGGTTTCTTGTCTGCTGTATCCATTATGGGTGAGATCGGTGACTTTTCAGCATTTTCAAAGCCCAAACAACTTTTCGCTTATTTTGGTCTTGATCCAGCAGTAAAGCAATCCGGTAAATTTGAAGGCACCAAGGTTCAAATGTCTAAGCGTGGTTCTGCCATAGCTAGACGTGTTATTCACACGTTAACCTTACAAAGCATCAGTATCTCCCGTAATAGAGAAGCTAAAAATCCAGTTCTTCGTGAGTACTACCTCAAAAAATGTGACTCAAAACCAAAGCTCGTAGCAATGGGAGCTGTTTCACATAAGGTATGCAATATGATATTTGCAATACTCAGAGATAACAAACCATTCAAAATCATTGCTCCTCAGGAGCATATCAAACAATACAATTCTGCTAAATGCGACATAGCTGCATAAAATACTATGAACCCAATGAATCAATATCTTTCAAAAAACGATATTTTCACCAAGGGGAAAGTCCGCCCTTTTTTAGTCAGAAAATAAAATAGATTTTTTCTCATTTTACTATTGACATTTATTAGCTGGACTTAATATTTATTTAGTATTCTTATAACTATACAGTTTTTTAACTAACAAAAATGCTATCATTGGATATAAAGGTACTAAGTATACAAATAAATTTTCATTTAAAAAATATATTTCCCACAAAAAAGATAATAAAACATAAGGCGATAATAAAAAACAACCTATAATAGTTTTAAACGATACTTTTTCAGAAAGTACATAACAAAATGCACACATAATAATAACAATAATTATTAATTCAAAAGCAATTGGTCTTATCAAGTTTATAATTGGTATATTGGCGGGATTATAAGTAAGCCAATCATAAAATTTCTTTATCATATATTTTTCTTTCCTATTATTTCCATATCACCGTATGCAATTTTCTTATAAGCAGATATCCAGTTACAGACTTTGGTAAGCCTGTACTGGTCAGTAAATTCCCTGCTTCCTGCAATTATTATGCGCATAATTTCTCCTTATACAATTGACAATTCTTCATCCAACACACCATACAGTGGCAGTCTGTAGCCATATTCTTCCGGCACATTGAGGAAATATGTTTTATCAATTCCAGCTGTCTTTATACTGTAATTTCTTGTGAACAGTGGCTTTGTCCGCACCGGGCGTTTTTTCTCCTTAAATTTCATGCCAAATCTCATGTTAAAGTCTCTTTCAGCCCGCTTTTTGTAATCGTAGTTTAATGTATCAGCTTCAACCTGCTTAAATTCTTCATAATCAGAGATAATGCTGACAGCAGGAACATCTTTTGTAGTATATGCCGCACATCCACCGACATTGTTCACAGGATTGTATTTAATAGATAATACTGTAACAGAACGTTCTTCCGTAAGATTAATCTGAACAGGAATATGCAGACAGACATGCTTGTTGCCAATTTTATAGTTAACGTCGAAAGCGATAATGCTGTTTAATGTGTCAATATCACCCCAGACAGGAACGCCGAATGAGAAATCCATGAATGAGCCCGTATCGAAATTAATGCCGCTCTGAGCATTGAATACCAGTGTATTTTCTTCCGGATCCTTGTCAGCACTCTTGATGCTTCGGGTTATCACCTCTGTCATAACTCCTGCAAAATTTTTTCTACATTCCTCATCAAGAGTTTTCTTAATAAATTCTGCATAACTCTGTACATTATTGTCAGCAGTTGTTACCAAAAAGTCTTCAAACGAAATATAGCTGTCAGAGTGCTCTGCTGAAATTTCCAAAGCACACTGAAGCACAACCATTCCTTCAGGATCAACGTCAAGCTGATGAGGGAACTGTATCATTTCTTTCTGAAGCCATTTGCCATGTTTATAATTCATAATAAACCTCCATATCATAAGAAAATGTTATACTCAGGATAATATGAGTAAACAGCGTCAGATACAAAATCAAATCTGTTCTTGGTCCAAGTTAGACGAATATTAGTTTTATTGCCATCATCATCAATCACTTCATCTGCTCTCAAATCCCATACAACATCTGCGTAATTCATAATAGCCCTTTTGTCAGCATTGTCTGCGTATGCATCCGAAAACGAAGCAATTACAACCAGATTATGCTCTTTCTGGAAAATCTTAAGCTGTTTAAGCATATCAGCAAAAGAACCTGCTAACATTAAATCCTGTAAAATTAAATCCTGTAAACCGTCAATGAATATGACATTGTCAATGGCATTATTTTCTATACTCGCTTCAAGTTCATGAACTTTCATATTTGCACTGCACTCTGTAAAATGAATGCGGTGCTCATAATCGCAGAATACTGACTGAATAGAACCTCCAATAAAATATTCACAATCTGAAATCTTCCTGAATTTCTGCTTGTTCGACTGATTTACCGCCGGTGCGCATGCTAACGATCTTATTGCCAGTTCACGCGTTGATTCCTTAAACGTATAATAAGTAATGTGTTTCCCAACATTCCTCGCAAAATCATTGCACATCTGAAGCATAAATGCAGTTTTTCCTGCCGCCGGTGCCCCTCTTAGTACATAAAATCCCGGCTGCATTGTTACTTTCTTATTTTTGCCAAAGAATTTTGTATCAAAAGACGCATTTCTCATGTGTTCACTGTCGGCAGCAAATCCTTCGCCATTACAACTTGTAATATAGTCAGTCAGGTTAACTACTTTTGTAGACATATTCTATTCTCCCGTTTTTATATCTTTTTCTGTTTTGTTGTGACATTTCTTCTCTAAATTATCTGGCACATCATCCTCGCCAAACATGCATCTGTCTATCTCACCAAAATAGTATGGACAACCATGACATTTTGGATAGTTGTGTGTATCATTTATTTGTTTTTCCATCCTAATATTTTCCTTTACTGCTTTTTCTGCATATATAATATTCCAATTTTCAATTCTGTCCAAAATATTCAGCACAATATTCATCGTAAACAGGCATTTTTTCTATGTCATCATTGCTGAATTGGTCCCTTATCTGATCTTCTGACAATAGTTTCACTGCAAAAATCCTGTCACAGTTTAACAGTTTTATCTGTTTTCTGAATACCAGATTTACTTCCGTGAAGTCCGGCATAAAGGATGCCTTGATTATAAACGATTTGGGATTTGCAGCAGATATACCTACAATAGGTCTGCCCGTAATAATTGAAGCTGACTCAGCCAGTTTGCCGCACGAAAGTTCATAATATTTATACGCCACCACTATTCACTCCTTTCCTTTTTCTTCCTATTAATATGGATTTCAAGAAAATCATGAAACTTTTAGGACAAAATCGCATTTGTGAATATTATATATACAGACATAAACGTAAGGGGGAAAGAATAATCATGAGTAAAGTAATTACGGATAATACCATGTCAGCAATCGTGGCTCTTATGGATGATAATACAAGAGAAATCGTTCACAGAAAACTGGCTCCATGCACAAACTATGAATTTCTCAAAGAATACTGTAAACAGGAACCATCGTTTGCAAATGTGCTTAAAAACGAATTTAGCATTGAATTATAAGAGGATACACAATGGAACTTAACTTATTTAATGATACATGGGTGCTTGATGACCAATATTTCATCATCTGCGGACCGAACTGTTACGAAGTTCACAAGATGAACAAGGACGGCACCAATGTATATGAAAGCGAGGCATTCATTGATTGTCTCAGATATGTATGGAATGAACTTCAGAGAAAGAAAGGAAAATGATTATGGCTAAGAACAAAGAATTCATCTATAACAAAACAAGAGAACTTGGAATGTTAAACGGCTCGTCTGTAGAAACCGGATATTACACTATTGACGGCGAAGCTAAACCGGAAAAGGTATATCTTATAACAAGATTTATGAGAAAAGACGGAACTGAAGATATGAGAGCTACTTCTCTATGCTCCATCGAAGATGCGTCTGCACTTGGAGAAATGCTGTGTGGGATTAAAGAGGATAGACTATGAGAATAATCATATTTGCATTTATTATCGCTCTGCTTGCTGTTAATTTTCCAATCGCAGTAAGTCTTATAGCAGCAAACACCGAGTTCAATAAGAAAAGTGCATTAAAAAACAGCTATGGCTATTTCATTGGTATAAGCACTATTGTTACTACTACTATTACCGTTATTGCATTAATATTTGTTGCAAAAACGTTCTTTTAAAGGAGAAACCATGAGCAAACACAAATCAATCCCTGCAGCAACGCGTAAAAAGTTGTATGAAAAATACAATCACCGGTGCGCTTACTGCGGATGTGAACTGGAATACAAAGACATGCAGATAGATCATGTCGAAAGTGTTTATCGCAACAATGATATTGCGCAGACGATGTCGGAAAAAGAAATGTATGATGAGAGTAATCTCCTGCCCGCGTGCAGACAATGTAATTTCTATAAGTCTACATTTACCATTGAACAGTTCAGACAGAGACTGAAAGATGTCATGATGCCTAATCTACAAAAAGATTTCCGCTATAGACTGGCGGTTAAATATAGCCTGATTGAGGAAACAGATAAAAGTATCATATTTTATTATGAGACTTTGAGGCCATGAAGAAAAGGAGAAAAACAATAATGAAGAAAAAGAAAATCACACTATTAGCAGCTGTATTAGCTACTGCTGCAATATTTACAGGATGTACAATCGAGGATGAATATGTTCCAGTTGATACAGAAGTACAGGTTATGGAAACAAACGATATGGGAATACCGTCATTATCACAGACACTAGATATTCCTGATGAAGACTTCAAACTGGTCTGCGAGTATGGCACCAACGGATATGATCTCAACAACTGGCGCGTAACGGATCCAAAACAGGTAAGCATGAAGGTGCATACACAGGGACTTCCTGATGGATATGATGTAGTAATTGACCATGTTCACGCTGACATATCGCTGCTTTCTATTTCACCTCAGATCAATGGAATCACCCAGGACAGTATGGACGATACATTTCATGGCCAGACTCAGGATGGCTTTGCCATTTCAAATGACACCGACTACTATAATGTATTCGCAATCGAAGGATACACAAGTCAGTTCTATGAATTATGGGGATGTGCATTCGGCCAATATGGTAGTTTGTCTTCATCATATGAAAGATTGACAGAAAACAATATCATACAGGTTGGTACATACGGTGAGAAAATCAGCATTGTATATGACATATCAATTAAAAAACCCGGCAGTGACAAGTATTATACAAAATCAGTCATGAGTACATTAGGTGTTCCTGTGTCACAGAAACTTAACAAAAAAGATGCTGTAACAGGAGAACCTGTAGAATAATACAGAATAAGAAAGGAAAAAGAAAGATGAAAAACAAATCAAAGAAATTCAATCCGATATTGCTGGTCCCTGTTATTATAGCAGTAATTGCATGTCTTGCAATAACTTATCTTGTTATTATGCAACATGAGCAAAAAGTTGTAAATCAGACTGTTAAATCAATGTATCCGGATGCAAAGAACATTGGCAAAAAACTGTCTGAATACGACAGAAATCTGTCATTTGAATCAGGCGGATTAACCTATTACTACTGTCTCAAGAAAGAAGATGGCAAAAGGATAATATATATCATGGACAGGGATGATACAGCAAGGGTCGTATATAAAGTAGATTATGATACTGGTGACATTATATTTCCGGTCAGCAGTGAAGATGTAGAAAGACTAAAGCCAGCTGAACCTGCAACAGACTCACCTGACAGCACAGATACACTTATTGAGACAGAGATGAATGATAGCCAGGAGTAAAGTTATGCACATATACTTATACATCAGCGCAATATTATTCTTCATAACAATCCCTATACTGTTCGCTCTGCTGCTGTGGGCGATTTATGACCAAAAGGTCCGGCATATATACATATTCGGCACGTTGTCAGTGCTTACATTTATTGTCAGCTTTGCATTTTTTGCAAAAGATTTCACGGAGGGTTTTTAAATGAAAAATGTCAAAGTTATATTTACCGACACAGATTACGAGTTGGTTAAAAAAGCGTGTCAGCAATATGATAAGCTGGTAAAAGATTATCAGTTCAAAAGTGCTGTATCAGAATTATTGTCCCTTATAACAATAGTCAGTGGATTTTTTGTAATGTTCATATTATTTGCTGTTACAGATGATACTTTTACAGGTTCAATAATAGTATTTAGCGCCGTTGCCCTGTCCATAATATTAGTTGCATTATCAGCAGTGTACAATCAAAAGAATAAAAGGATTAATCCATATTTAACAAATTGTTTTAACGTAAAATGCAACATGGAAGAAATCGAAAAAGAAGGCAGTGAAATACAATTTGGTATGGATATGCTGTGTAATGAATTATTTTATGATATTTATAATCCGGATTATGAATACCGAAGACACATGTCATCAGTTGCCAACGAGATTCCAGATACAGATAATATCGTATTAAGACTCGAAGAAATCGTAGATAAACATGGCTTTGTCAGCTATGTCTGGCAGGCAGAAAGTGCATAAGAAAGAAAATCGGCAGGAGTACTCTCCTGCTGTTTTTTATAAATTCGTCATAGTCTTATTGGACAAAAGAATATTTGTAAATATTATATATAAAGAATGCTATAAGAAAGGAATAATTTTATGGATTTACAAAGATTTAAAGATAAAATGCAGACAGAAGACGCCCTGCCTCTTAACATACTGCTTGATGAAGCACCGAGCGTACATAAAAATGGTTTTACAGAAGTTGATGCTGCCAGAGAATTTATGCAGGACGTTATAGATAAACTCGACATGGTTAAAATGATATGCAAGGATATACGTACCGGAGAAATGCCGGTTGACGACAATCCTGTAAAACTTACATACAACAAAGTTATATATATCGAAGAACTTACCGAACTCGCTGCCGCTATCATTGATTACGAAAGCTATTGCTCAGGATCTGATGCTGATGAAACAGTCAGAGAGCATCATAAGAAGCTGATTAATAAGAAATATGCACTGCTTGAGGAATTCGCTGATGTAATGATATGTCTACACCTGATGAAAAAGGAATATGGGCTGACAGATGAAATGATAAGCAAAGCTGTAAGGATCAAGCTTGATAATTTTAAGAAAAAGAAGGAGAAAATCATGACGTTAAAAGAATTTGCCCAAAAGCTTAATGGGCGCGAATATGGCTATCCACAGTTTACAAAGGAAGACCTCGCCATTGCAAAAGAGAATGGCTTTATTATTGTACATGGTGCCAGTGATGACCTCATGGAAATTGATGGCGCTATAAATGATGAGGGTGACTGTTTTGACGGCGGCACATTGAAACTTGATATTGCTGACGGAAAGTTTGTTGACAGTGATGAAGATGAAAGTTTTGATGTTGTTGCAATTGAAGCCCGATGGTGCAAGGACCATGACGA